>JGI10211J14876_10000006_pt1 | contig 81970 bp, 78 predicted proteins | sample Etolagsediment_FD_14876 | JGI IMG/M metagenome (IMG submission 14876)
GAAGATAGTGAAGAAGATAGTGAAGAAGATAGTGAAGAAGATAGTGAAGAAGAGAAAGAAGATGAGGGAGAGAGAAAAAGTGAAAGTGAAAGTGAAAGTGAAAGTAGAGTTTCTGATAGTGAAGAAGAAAAAGTAGAAAGTGAAGTAGAAGACGAAAGTAGAGAAGAACAATTAGAAGAAGAAGATGATGAATATGAAAAAGATAAATTAAAAGAAGCAAAACCAATTGAAGGAAAAGAAGAATTTAAAAAAGAACAACAAGAATTTATCACAACTAAAGATACAAAGTGGATAGAAAAATACTTTAAAAATAATAATTTTGATAGAGTAAATAATGAAGGAGGTGGAGATTGTTTATTTGCAGTAATTAGAGATGGATTAGAAACAATAGGAAAAAATATATCTGTAAAAGAAATAAGATTAAAATTAGCAAATGAAGCTACAGAGGATATTTTTATAAATTATAAAGAAAAATATGATATGTTTAAAAGTGGTGTTGAAATAAGTAATAGTGAATTACAATCTTTAATAAAAAGAAATAAAGAATTAAAATTACAATTAACAGCAACTACTGATAGAACAGAACATAAGAAAATTATTGAAGAAGCAACTAATATTAAAGAGCAATTCGAAGAATTAAAACAACAATTAAAGTTTCAAAAATCTTTATTAGAAGAGTGGAAATTTATGAAAAATTTAAAAAATTTATCACAATTTAAAGAATTAATTCAATCATCTGAATTTTGGGCAGATACATGGGCAATTTCCACTTTAGAGAGAATTTTAAATATTAAATTAATAATATTTTCATTTGAGCAGTATAATTCTCAACTTTTGATAAATAAAAAAAAATCTCCAACATTTAATGATTTAAATATAGTATTATGTGGTCAGTTAAATGATAAAATTCTAGAAGAAAAAGGATTATTTGAACCTTCTTATTACATTATGACTGACTATGATGGAGTTCATTATCAATTAATTACATATAAAAAAAGAGGAGCATTTACTTTTAAACAATTACCTTTTGCAGTAAAAAAATTAGTTTCTGAAAGTTGTTTGAAGGGAGAAATGGGAACTTTTATAATGATACCAGATTTTAATGAATTTAAATTAAATAAAATAGATAGCGATATTAAAGAATTAGAGGGCGGTGGTGTAAGTTTTGGTAATGATCCAACAAATAAATTATACGATAATAATATTCAATTTCAATTTTATATTAAATCATTAGATTCCTTACCAGGTAAAGGAAGTGGTGAAAAAATATCAGATAAAGAAATTAATAACTTTTATAAATTAGGAAATATAAAAGATTGGAGAAAAAAATTATCAAATTTTTATGAAGGAGAAGAATTAGTTATAGATGGAAAAAAATGGAAAACAATTGAACATTATTTAAATGCTGTAAAATTTAAAGATGGTTTTCCATCGTTTTATAATCAATTTTCATTAGATGCAAATACTAATTTATCAAAGGATCCTTTAATGGCTAGAGCAGCAGGATCAAAAAATGGTAAATTTAAAGGACAACAAATAAGACCTACGCATATTTTAATTGATGTAAATTATAAAAATAAATTACCAGAAGCAATTAATAAAGCATTATATGTTAAATTTATTCAAAATAAAGAATTAAAAAATTTATTAAAAGCTACAGGAAATGCTAAGTTATTAAATTATAAAAAAGGAACTGAACCAATTGTTTGTTATGAATTAATGAAAATTAGAAAATTAATAAAATGAAAATTAATAAAATAAAATAATTTTAATAAAATTATTAAAATTATAATATAATTTTTTAATTATATTTCAAGATAAATTGGACAGTGATCAGAACCTGTTATGTCTATTAAAATTTTAATATCTTTAATAATTATATTATCATATAATTTTTTGGATATTAAGAAATAGTCTAACCGCCAACCATTTTCCATTTTTCTTGGAGATTTTTGAAAATTAGACCAATAAGTAGATAGTCGATTATGTGGATCTTTTTGTCTAATAACATCAATTAGATTATTTTTAATAATTAATTCTTTAAAATTATATCTTTCTATATCAAAGAAACCTGGTACTTTATTTTTTTTTGAAGTTGGATTAGTAATATCTATATCAAGATATGCTACATTAAAATCTCCACAAATAATTAATTTTTTATTATATGTTGTTTCTATAGAATTTAAATAATTTGAAAATTCATTATCCCAGTTTTGACGAAATATGTATCTATTATTTTCAAACTGTTGTGAATTAGGAACATATACATTTATTATTATAAATTCATCAAATTCTAATGCAATAATTCTTCCTTCGTGATCAAAATCGGGTGTTTTTAATACATTAAGAGGTTTGTCTTTACACCAAATAGAAGTACCACTAAAACCTATACGTTGTGTAGTACCATCAGTAGAGTTCCAATACCTATATGGATATCTAGAAATAATTTCATCAGGAAGTTTAACTTGATTTTCAGTACATTTAGTTTCTTGCAAACAAACAATATCAAAGTAATTAAGATCACCATTATTTTCAATTAATCCACGTATTATATCATTTTTCTGAATTCTAGCGCGAAGACCTGCGACATTCCAAGATATTATTTTCATTTTTGTTATTATATCCAATTGATTATAGTTTTCAATTTTTTTTAATTTCAATTTTATTTTATTTTAAAAATTGAAATAAAAATAATTTTATAAATATATTTATAAAAATATGTCTAATCAAAAGGTTTTGTATATACCAGATTATGTTTTACCTAGTGATATTCCATTAATTAAACAAAAATTTAAAGAAAATAAATTAGGAAAGGTAATTTATGTTGAACTAGCTGATCAAATAGAATGTGAATATAAAGTAGATAAGGATATATATTGTGCTGCCTATGTGTATCTTAATTGGTATAATACACCAGAATCTGACAGTTTTCAGGAAGATATTTTTAATGAAAATATAGAAGCTAAACTTATTTATAATGAAGAAGGAGATTATTGGATTTTTGAAGATTGTAAAAATGAATTTCAGCAAAATTTTAATAATCAAAATTTTTATGTAGAAAATCTTAAAAACGATATAGAAAATATATCAAATATATTAAAAATAATTGAGAATTACAATTATTATAATTGTAATGCACTTCAATATATATTAGAAAAAGATCGAAAAGCTATGATTAAAAAAAAAAGACTTGAAAAAAGTAAAATAACATATAAGAAAAATATTTTGGCTCAGCGTAAATGGAGAAATAGACTTCGTCCTAAAAGTGTTTTAAAAACATTTCATTAAGTTTCATACTATATAAATTATATAACTTTATATATATTATGGAATTAACTGAAGATTCAAAATATATATTAAATTTTTTTTCAAAAATAAAAAAATTTTCAATTAAAAAAAGTAAATATATAAATGATTGTTTTTTATATATATTTTATATATTTCAAAACTATAAATTTATTGAAATGAAAAAAACAATTCATAAAAAAGAATATAATACAATTTCTTCAGCCCCATACATATCAAATAAAATTTGTAATTATATAAATAATAATAAATCAATCTGTGTTACTTATAATTTTTTTATATATCATAGAGAGATTACTATAAATTATTTTAATTTTATGAATAAATTAGATATAAATTATTTAGATAGATATACAAAATATGTTTCAATAATAATATATTTATTATCTATACATTCAAATAAAGAATGTAATAAAACTCTTGATATTAAAATTTATTTAACTCCTTTTAAAAGAAATTTATCGGATAATATTAATTTAATTATAGGAGTTGATAATGTAAATGGAGGATATACTCATTTCTGTAATGTTAATGGATCAATTGTTGTTTATAGAAAGGAAGAATGGTTAAAGGTAGTTATTCATGAATGTTTTCATAGTTTTGGTTTAGAATTTTCAAATTTAGATTTAAAAGATTTTAATAAAAATTTAAAAAAAATTATACCAATAAATAGTAATTTTAATATATTTGAATCATATTCAGAAGTTTGGGCAGAAATAATAAATATATCTTTAATTTCATATTTATATAGTAAAAACGATAAAAATTTATATATTCAACATGTTTATAATTTATTAAAATATGAAATATTATATTCTAAATTTCAATGTCAAAAAATATTATCATATAATAATCTATCATATAGAGATTTATTTAAAAAAGAAAATAATTATAGAGAGAATTCAAATGTATTTGCATACTATATTGTTAAAACTTTATTAATAGAAAATATAGATGAATTTCTAGAATGGTGTTATAAATATAATTTAAATTATTTTAATTTTAAAAAAAATAATAAAATATTAAATTTATTTTTAAATTTAATAAAAAAATTTTTAAAAAAAGAAAGAATAGAATTTGACATAGATTTTAATTATTTATTAAATAAAAACTTTAATATATTTTTGATTAAAAATTTAAGAATGACAGCTATAGAAATATAATATTTTATAAAAACATTAAAAAGATTTAAATATATATATAATATATGGTACCACGTATTTGTAATTTTAATTTTTCAGAAGATTTATTAAATAATACATTACCAAAGAGATTAAAAAAAAGAACAAAATTATCAGATAATGATTTTGATGAGAAAAATTTTATGAATCCAGAACAATTATTAGAATACGAATTTAATATTCCTCAATTAAAAAAGTTAAATAAATTTAATAATTTAAAAATATCAGGAAATAAAAATCAATTGTTAACTAGAGTGTATAATTATCGATATTATTCTAATTTAGTTAGTAAAATACAAAAAAATTGGAGAAATCATATAAGATATATTTTTAATAAATTGCATGGTCCAGCAGTAATAAAACGTAATTTATGTATAAATGATTCTGATTTTTTTACATTAGAAGAATGTAAAAATATACCCTATGAAAATTTTTTTAGTATTAAAGAAGATAATTTTATTTATGGATTTGATATAATATCTATATATAATTTATTTGTAAAAAAAAATACAAGAGCTGTAAATCCTTATACTAATAAACCATTATCCAATAGCATTTTTAATGATTTAAAACAAATAATTAAAATTAATAAAATTTTTAATATTAAGATTGAATTAAGTATTAATAATGATGAATGTTTAGTTAGTAAACATTTATTAGAATTAAGAGTTCTTTCATTATTTCAAATCATGGATTCTTTAGATAATTATACTCAAATTAATTGGTTATTAGATTTAGATAAACCTTTACTATTAAGATTTATAAGAGAACTTTTTGATATATGGAATTATAGAGCTAATTTAACACAAAATGTAAAAAGAGAAATTTGTCCTCCTTTAGGCAATCCATTTAGAAATGTAAATATAAATCAATTAACTAATTTATCTTATAATAATTTATTTAAAACAATTTTAAATATTTTAGAACCTATAGTAAAAAATGGAATAAATAGAGATTCTCAAATTTTAGGTACATATTACGTATTGTCAGCACTAACTTTAGTAAATAATTCAGCTGCAGAAGCTATGCCATGGCTTTATCAATCAGTTTTAGCTGTAGAATAATGCGGAAGAAAAATATTTTAACTCCAAAAATATATTTTATACATTAAAACACTTAAAAAAGAACTATTATAGTAAATTATAATGGTTGCAAAAACGAAAGCGAAGAAAACAGAAGATCCTGTGCTTATGTCTACTCCAGTAGAAGATCCAAATAAAAAAGTTGCTAAAAAAGTTAATAAAAAAAGTAGAGAATCTGCTCCTGTTGAAACATTAGTTGACCAGAATTTAGCTGAAAATCAGGTTGTAGAAAATGTTAATTCTGTTAGTGATGTATCTGTAATTACAGATTCATTTACTGAATTTATGACTAAATTTCAATCTCTAGTTCAGTCAATGGCGGCCCTTAAAGTTGATTTCAAAACTCTAGAAAAAAAAGCAGTGCGAGAAATTAAAGCTGCCCAAAAAGAAAAGGCAAAACGCCGTCGTAAAACTGGAAATCGGTCTCCCAGTGGTTTTGTAAAGCCTACACTTATTAGCAGTGAATTGGCTAAATTTTTAGGCAAACCTTCTGGTACTGAAATGGCTCGTACAGAAGTTACTCGTGAAATTAATGGATATATCCGACAACATTCTCTTCAAGATAAAGAAAATGGTCGAAAAATTAATCCTGACAAAGCACTTGCCAGTCTTCTTAAGATCAAAAGTGGAGATGAACTTACATATTTCAATCTTCAAAGATATATGAGTCCTCATTTTGCTAAAGCTGGAGCAAATGTTGTTACTCCAACAACAGCTTAAACTAAGTAAAATATATTAATATATTAAATTATTAAATATAATAAATTAGTATAATATTAAAAAATTTTTTTAATTTTGTAAATTTTTTTTTAAAATCATTTTTAAATACTTTTATTTATCTTATTATTATTTTACACAAAATAATAATATTCTTGTATTTTATATATAATTATAGTTATGACATTAGTAGAAAAAATAAATAAGTCAAGGCCAAAAGAGTATATTACTTTTTTTTTTAGTTATTAAAAAGTTAGGAAAGATTTATTAATTAAAACGTTTTATTATAATGAATATGATATAAATTCTGCAAATTTGTAAGGATAAAGTAAATTTAATTAAAGATTATTTTTAGAAATATATAAAAAGGTATGGTTTTTAATTTTCAAAGTTTTAAATTAAAATTGATTTAATTATTTTTAGAAATATATAAATTATAAAAAATGAATTTTATGTATTGCCTTATTACAACATTTATAACAGGTAATAATATTAAATATTTTATTAAATCTAGAAACTTTGTTAAGTATAATAATGTATTTATGAATTATAAAGAACAAAATTTTCAATATAGTCCTATTTTAATTCAAGGAGGTTCATTAAAAACTTGGTCTTATAAATCTCCTTTGGTGGAACAAGTTCAAGTAGTAATAAGTACAGATGGAAGACCCATGAATGCTGATATAGAATTATGGAATGGACCAGAAAATACTCCAATTAAAATGAGAGTATATATAGAAAATGGATTACTTACACCATTTACATCTGTTTTAGAAACTCCTAGAGGACCAAATACTATAGCTATTAGGAATATTGGTCAAATTGAATTTCCTATTAAATGTAATACATTTATAAATAATTTAGATTATACTAATTCTAATTGTTTAAAGTTATGTAAAAGTATTCAAGGTGGAGCGTTACGAACCTATCCATTTGAACCTTCAGTTGAAAGTATTCAAATATTTATAAGAACAGATGGTCGTCCACTTAATGCTCGTATAGAACTTTTACAAGGACCAAATAATAATAAACAAGTAATTGAAGTATTTACAGAAGATGGTTGTGATAGACCATTCTTTGCTATTTTAGAAACACCTGGATCAGGAAATGTTATTAGAATTCTTAATACATCTCCTGTTGAATTTCCAATAATAGCTTGTATAGTTCCACATACGATTAATCCAAATTTACAAATGGATTTAATAAATGAAAGAAATGTAGTTGTAGGAGGAGATACAAGTTGGTAAAAAAATTAATTTAATTTTAAATTTTGTTTAATATTTTCTAATTTTTCTATTATTATATTTATTTTTGCAAAATTTATAGAATCATTTTCATAAGTTTTTTTTAAATTATCAAATCCTATTTTACTATCTTCTAAATTTTTAGATAATATTTTATTTTCATCTATATGATTTCCTGTATTTAAAAATTTTGATATACTTTCTATTTTAATTGTTAAATTTTCTAAATATTCAATTGTATTTGTTCTATTATAACCATTATACCATCTTGATATAAAAGATGTATATCCATAACTATCTACTGATAAAGTTTGTGAACCTAAATCTTTAATTAAAGCTAATTTATCATATTCTTTAATTTGTTTTATAATTTGTAAGTCTAATATTATTTTATCCATATCAGTCATTTATATTAATTATAAAAAATATTATATTTATAATTTTAATTATATTCATAATATATTCATAATATATTTTAATGTTTTGATAAAAATTTACTTTGTATATTTATTTTGTTACCATTTTAAATGTATAATTTTATTTTTATTTTATTTTTAATTATTTAAAAAATTGATTTAAAAAAATAATACAATATAATATTAACAACCATGACAACAGCCTCTAAGCAGAATGCAGCCATTGTATCTGGAATTGATTTTAATCCTACTAAAGACGTAACTTTTGCAAAAGCAAAAGTTAATGATAAAGGTGGAAAGAGTATTGGAGTTCTAAATGCAGCTACTAAAAAGGGGCTTTATATTTCTTCACCACTAATGCTAACATGGGGTCTTAATGAAAATGATCCTTATGATGGTAAGAGTGGACCTAAAACATATGATTTTACACTTCAATTTCCTAATAGTGATTATGCTAATGAAGCAACACAAAAATTTCTAACTAATTTTAAAGCACTTGAAGAATATATTAAGACACAGGCTATAGAAAATTCTCGTGATTGGCTTGGTAAACCAAAAGTAACACCAGAAGTAGTTGATGCTCTTTGGAGTCCAATGGTAAAGTATCCAAAAGATCAACAGTCTGGAGAATTTGATTATAATCGTCCTCCACAGCTAAGAGTTAAAGTTCCATATTGGGATGGAGTATTTAATGTAGAAATTTATGATGTTGATAAGAATCTTCTATTTCCAACTGAAGATGGACCGGGTCTTAATGATCTAATTACAAAAGGAATTAATATGGCTACGGTAATTCAATGTGGCGGAATTTGGGTATCAAATGGTAAATTTGGGGTTACATGGCGACTATTTCAGGCAGTAGTAAAACCTAGAGAAAGTCTAAAGGGAAAATGTCATATTGTTCTTGGAGCAGAGGAAAAAGCAAAGCTTATGGCTGATAGTGAAGTAGTAGAAACTAACGAAAATGCTAGTAAAGAAAGTGCAGTACAAGTAATTGATAGTGAAGAGGAAGATGATGAAGAAGTTGAAGCAAAAGTAGTAGAAGATTCAGAAGAACTAGATGAAGACCAAGAGCAAGAGCAAGAGCAAGAGCCAGAACCAGAACCTGAACCTGAACCAGAACCTGAACCTGAACCTGAAAAACCTACAGCAAAACCGAAACGTGTAGTTAAGAAGAAAAATCCTTAAAATTAATGTAAATATGAACTATTATAGAGCCAATTGATATAGTTTCTAATTGATCATTTAAATTATTAATTCCTTTTTTTTTAAAAATAAATTTTTGATAATTTTTTATTTTTAATTCATCAGTAGGTATAATAAAATTTTTATTTAAAATATAGAAATTAATAGGTGAATTTAAAATACTTTTTATTGATGTATTAATATTAATATTAATATTATAAATATTACCTTCTTTATTAATTGATATATTGTCAGGTAAATCAGGTATACATTTAACATAAAGAATTTCTTTATTTTTTAAATAAAAAATAGATAAATCTCTCCATAAAGGTACATAAAATATTTCATCTTCAAATTGTAATTTAAATGTATCATTTTGTAGAATATTATTTAAGGTTGGATTTAAAATAATTATACTATTATTTTCTAATCTTTTTTTTATAACATTTTCAATAGTTAATAAAGTTTCTTCGCTAAAATTTAAAATATGTTTAAAATAGTTAATGTATTCCCAAATTTTTAATATAGTTTCTGGTTTAAAATCTTTAATTATATTTACAGAAAAGTTTTTACAATTATTTTTAAAACATTTTATTAATTGTTGTAATTGTTCTGGATCTATATTTTTTATTTTATCAAGACCTATTGAGAGAAACTGAGTTATTAATTCATTATAATTATTTTGAGAATGATTGTATTCACTATTATTTTCTTCTTCTTCTTTAAAATTATATTCGTCTTCTATAATATTATTTAAAAAATTATATGCTTCTATTATATTTTGAAATTTACTAGTTGAATCAGGACTATTATTTTTGTCGGGGTGATTCTCTAATGCAGCCATTAAATAGGCTTTTTTGAGAGATCCTTTTGAAATTGGTAATTTTATATTTAAAATGTTACAAGCTATTTGATAATTCATTAGTTACTAATATTAAGTATAGTAAATAACTTTCTAAGTGATAAATTGGTCTATAATTATTATTAAAATATTGAAAAAACCTATATGTTTTATTTAAAATTTTATCTATATTATTTTTATTAATTTTATTTATTTTAACTAATTCAAATAATATATACCAAATAGCTTCAAATATATTTATATTATAAATAAATATATCATATAAAAGTTCTCTGAAATAACTATAATTAAGATCTTTATAATTAATTATATTTTTTATAATTATATTACATATCACTTTATGAGAATTAATCGTATCAATATTATTTTTAAGATTTTTTATATTAGTAATAGAATTAATGTCTTTTAAATTTTTACATTTAAAATGATTATTATATATAGTTTTACTAGGTCTTTCTACAGGAATAATACAACATGATTTTATAATATTATCTGGTAAAAAACTTATATCTTCTGTAATTAAGATAAATTTAATGTTTATATTATCATACTGCATATTTTGCATATAACTGTAGAAAATTTCTAATAATTCAGTATTAATTTTTTCAAAATATTTACAAACAATTATTCCAGTATTGTTTAATTTTGAAACATATATTATATCAATAATATGTAAAAATATTTCATTCCATAATAGTTTAGATTGACATCCTAATAATGACATATCTACTTCATAATGAATATCACTTATTTTTATAAAATATATATTTTTATTAAAATTTACTGAAATTTTTTTTTCATATTTAAGTTCAGATGGACTATATTTTTTAATAGACATTAAAACTTGGGTATATTTTCCTACCCCACTTGGACCATAAAATATTAAATTTTTAAAATTTTTGATATTATTAGGAAAATATTGATAATATTTATGTAATTTAGGATGTATACTTTCATTATTTAAATATTCTTCAAAATGGGTTTCATAAAATTTCATTAATTTAAGTTAGCTAGAAATCTTTATTTTATTAATTTAAATTAATTATTATGGAAAATTCTCTCTGTAATATTAAAGATAAGTTAGAAAAATATAAATCTACCCATCCTAATTTATATATTATCTTTAAAAAATATATAGAAAATTATGAAAAAAATTACTTTTATCATATAAATAATCTTATTAGTTCAGTAAATAATTTAGAAAATATAGAAGACTTAACTAATAAAGAGTTATTAATATTATATGTATTATCAAAAAACTTTAATTAAATTTTTATCTAACTCTTAATATTACTTAAAAATTATTATATATTTTTAAATAATGAATATATATGAGACTATAGAAAAATTTGATATAAATAATATATTTTATTTAGATCCTATAAAAAATACTGTAATAGATAATAGTAATTTTATAAGAATTTTATATTCAAATGATTTATTAACTTTAAACGGAATTTATATTTTACTTGATTTTAAAGATTTATCAATAATTAATAATAATAATAGAATTAAATATAATATTGATACTATTTCTAATAAACATATTATAGATTTTATTAAAAATTTAGAAAAAAATATTTTAGATAATTCAATTATTAATAATAAAATACAATGTAATAAATTAACCGATCTTTTATCAAACGGTTGTATAAAAAATATTAGTAATTCTTTTTCTGATACAAAATATACTAATAAGTTTATATTAAAAATATCTGGAATATGGGAATCAGATATTGAATATGGATTAACATATAAAATTTTAGATATAGATAAATAATTTTATCCATCTGTGGTAAAAAAAGTTAAAACTATTTGCATCATACCTAATATAACTGAATTAATAATTGTTAATATATACATTAGTGATGAATTATCAATATTTTCAATTTCATCTTGTATATTTAATGATTCTATTTGTTGTTTACTTTTTATTTTTTGTCCTACTATTTGAATGCCAAATTCTTCATTATAAAACATATATAAGTTAATAGCTTGTACAATAATCAAAAAAGATGAAATAAATGAATAAATACTAAATTCCTCAGGTAAAATTCCTGAATTAATTTTTTTAAAAAAACTTATTGTTTGTCCTATTGTCCAAATTAATAATATAAGTAATAAAGCTGGAGGTAATGCAAATTTTATAAAAATATTTAGTATATTTTCTTGTGTTGGATAATTATTATTACTAAACGCTATTGATATAATTAATAGTAAAAATACTGCTATAGCAGATAAAGAGTAACCCCAAATTGTAGCATTGGCTGGACCTTGGGCATTAAAAATTATTTTTATAATAATACCTCCTGCTACTAAAGCAAATAAATTTGTAATTTCTAAATTTCTATTTGTACTAAACATAGCAGCTGTTCCACTTGGTTTTAAAGACATATATAAATATAGTTATATTTTTATAATAAAAAATATATCTATAACATATATGAGTTATATTAATCCGCCACCAAACTCAAATTTAAATTTACAAAATAATAATCCAATAATAGAAAATAAAGATGATTATTTTTTAGATAGAAAATTATTAACTGTTCATTCAGAAGATAGAAATTATTCTAAGTGGAAATATTCTAATGAATTTGAAATTGATTGTCCACAATCTTATACTAATATACAATCAATGAGATTAACTGAAATATCATTTCCAAGTAATTTTTATAATTTTAGTGAAAATTTACAAAATACTAAATTTAAACTAAAAATTCTTAATATTAATTCATTGCTTACTACTCCATCTATAGGTGATTATACTATAGATATATCAAATGGTTATTATACTGATGTTGAATTGGCAAATACTTTAACTAATAGATTAAATAAAATTTTAAAAATTAATATAAATATACTTCCTGCTCCAAAATTAGAATGGAAAGCTGTATATTATAAGACTAAACAAAAAATTTTAATAGGAAACAATGCTGATATAGAATTTGCTTTAGATAATACTTATGATTTTTCATATAATATAATTTGTGGCTATGATTTATCAGGAAATCCATATTATACACAACCTACAATTGATTATTTTGATCGTTATAGTAAATTTAGTCTTTTATCTTACATTGGATATAATGAAAAAAAAGTTTATTATAGTAATAAATCATCAAATAATTTAACTTTAGAATATTTAAAATATACGAACCCAGAATATATATGGTTAAAATTTATTTTAAGTTTTATATATTTTATAGAACCACCATTAGTTATAGATATATTAGGAAATCTTGTAATTTATATGGAAATAGATTATTTTAATTCTTATGATGAATTAATACCTTGGCCAGATACTTCTGGAAATACTCATTGCTATCCACAAAATGCTAAAAGTGCAAATGAGGTACTTAATTGTCCTAGGAATACTAATCCAAAATGGTCTGGTATGAAAGGTCAAATTTATAAAAATAATAATCCAACAATACCTGTAGCTGGACCTGCAATAACTAAATATGTAGCAGAAAGAGGTTCAGGTGTTAAAAGTTCATTTGCAAAAATACCTATAATAGCTATTCCAAAAACTAATATATTTAGTTCAACAAATGGTTATCTTTATAACCTATCTCAGTATAATCCTCCTATAGAGAGAATAAGTAAATTTAAATTTAAATTTAGGTATCATGATGGAAAATTAGTAGATTTTCAAAATAATGAATTTAATTTTACATTAGAAATAAATCAATTAAGAAATGAAATTAAAAGAAATTTTAATATTAGAACACCACAATTTGTTCAATTTGGTTAAAATTAAATTATATAATTAATATTATAATTTAAAATTATGGGAAAAAAAAATAAAAAAAATAAAGAAAATAAAGAAATAAATTTAAGAGATATAACAGAAAGAAAAAAAGTTATAAGACCTATTTTAGAAAAATTAACAGAATTACAATTATCATCTGCATTTGATCCAGTTAAAGAATTAATGAAAATTATACAAAAATTTATTCAGGAAGGAGGAGTTTATGAAATTAATATAAAGTTTATTGAAATAAATAAAAAAATTAAAGGTTTTCTAACAGATAATAAAAAATATAATATTTGGGTAAAATTAGAAAATTTTTAGTTTTAAATACATAAAATTTTTATAATAATTAATAGATTATTATAAATAATTATTTAGTTTAGAAATTACAATAAAAAATTTATTGAATTAACATTTTGTATATAGCTATGGTTTGGTTTAATAACTTTTTTTATTATATTATATAATTCTCTACTATTGACAAAGCAAAAGTATATTGAAATCAATAAGTCTTTATTTAATAATAATTATAAAAATTTTATTATATAAAAAAAAATTATATTTAATTTGACAGATAAAAAAATATAAATTTTTAAAAAATATTAAAAATTAAAATAATATATTTTAATATTAAAATGGATGCTTCTTTTAATTTAAATACTAAAGAAAGGTGTGCAATTTGTAATAAAAAAATTAATTTATTAAATTTTTCATGTAAATGCAATAAAAAATTTTGTTTAAATCATCAAATTCCTGAAAAGCACAATTGTATTTTTGACTATAAAAATATGGCTAAAGAAAATTTAAAAAAAAATAATCCTATTATAATTCCTGATAAAATTAAAACTTTTTAGTATTTATTAATATAGATTAAATATAAATTTTCTTTTTAATTTTAGATTTTTCTTTATTAATTAAATATTTTTCAATATTTTTTTTTAATTCATTACAAGATACCAATTTTTTTGTTGGTAGTTCTAATCCTGTTAAAGGAGAAGTTTGTCTATATTCGAACCATTTTTCAATTGATTCTCTATCATATATCATTCCATCATCAGTTTTAACTGGATCTATCATAATATTATGACTAATACTACAAATAAAATCAAATGGTATCATTTCATTGTCAAGAATTTCATTTAGAGATGATATATCAAATGGAATTTTATTAACATTTTCTAATTTATTTTTAAGATCTTTAACTGTCATAATTGTTCTTTTAACCTCACGAATTTTACCTGTATTTATATCAATTTGATAGGCAAAAGCTGAATCATTAGTAAAAATAATTTCTTTTTCATTATTCATATGTTGTACATCAATTTTTACTTTATTAACCATCTCATTTTTAAATGCATCTTCAATCTCTTTATTCTGTTCATGAAAATATGGTGTCCACCATTCTTCACTTAATTTTAATAAATTACCTTGTTTTTCTATTGTTCCTAAACACCATTGCCAAACAATAATATTTTTTTCTAAGTTTTCTTCTAATAAATCCTTAGGAAGCCAATAAGATATTATTTCAGTAATATCAGCTAAATAATCAATATTTATAACATTTTCATTTGGTACATTTCCACTATAATCTCTTTCACTAATAGATGAATCTAATATAATTCTAGGTTCATTCTCGATTTTCATTGTGTAAATTAAATATTTATTATCTTGAGAAACATCTAATCTAATAACACTTCTATAACCAGGTTGTTTAAATCCTACTCTACCAAACATGATACCTGGAGTAGTTTGATAAAATTTTTCAAAATTATTTGACTTAGGAAAATAAACTGTTGCATTAAAGAAATCACTTCCTAATTTACAAAAATTATTTGATCTTCTTGAGGACATTATATAATTTTTATAAGCATGTTCTATTCTTTCAGCAATTGATTTTGGGTAAAAATCAATCTTATTCCTAACTGGATCAAGTGATGCCCAAACAACTTTATTTACAATTGCCATATTATTATTTTTTTTACATAAATTTTTATGTAAAAAAAAATGTTCAATTTTTTAAATTTAAATTTTAAAAAAATTATTTATTATAGATCTATAATTATTATTATAATTATTTATATATTATATTTTTCTTTAATCCATTCTCTAATAATTTTTTCAGAACAATTTTTATAATCATCTTCAAAATTATTCAACTTATAAAATTGTGGTTTTTTCATAGTTTTTGTTTTATAATATATATAGTCTCCATAATTACCTTTTCTAATACTTAATGATTCATTTATCTCTCTTATTATTTTACTTTCTAAAAATGGTAATACATCTTCAAAAGTAATAGTATTTTCTTTTTTTTTTAAATTTTTAATGGATTTATTTTCATGACCAAATTCTATATATAATCCAAATTTACCTTTTTTTAAATACACGTCTTTATTTTGATATTTTCCTAAAAATTTTCCATTTGATTTATTTTCACTTTCTATAATATCTATTAATTTGTATTCACCTCGTTTTATAGCTTCATGATCTAAATTTTCTTTTATATTTTTAAAAAGAACTTTATCTCCATTAACATATTTAATAACTGGTCCATATTTACCTATAATATAAAAATGATTTTCATCTAATTTATATTCTTCTTTTTTTACTTCTTTACTAATTGATTTATTATATTCTAATATTTCTTTATTATATTTTTTGCAAATATTTAACCAATCTAGTTCTCCTTTAGCTATTAAATCTAAATTATTTTCCATCTCCTCTGTATACTGATATTTAAATAAATTTTCACAATGTTTTAATAAAAATTCAATAACAGTTATTCCAATAGGTTGAATTATTAACTTATTTTTTTCACTTCCAAATATTTTTTCTTCTGTTATTATTTTTAATTTATTTTCTTTTTTTTCTAATTCTAAATTTTCACATATAATTTTTTTTCCTTCAACGTTTTCTTTTTTAACATAATTTCTCTCTTGAATTTTATCTATTAACGATGAAAATGTTGATGGTCTTCCTATTCCTTTTTCTTCAAGTAGTTGAACTAATCTAGCTTCTGTATAATGCGTTTTTAAATCTTTAATTGTAACTTTTGATGATATTTTTGAAAAATTTACTATTTTATTATTTATTTTAGGTAAATAATTATAAGCAATTTCTTTTTGAGTATCTTTTTGATTTTGATTTAATACTTGCCATCCTAGAAATATAATTTCTTCTGCTATAAATTTATAAATAAGTTCTAAAGGTGCTGATATTTTAAATGTAATAGTCTTATAAATACATGCCTCCATACAGCTTTGTAAAGTATTCTTCCAAATTAATGCATACATTTTTATTTCTTTACTTTCATATAGATTATCTAATTCAGTAATATTTATATTAGTTGGTCTAATAGCCTCATGTGCCTCTTGAGCATTTTTATTGTTTTTTTTATCTTTTTCAGAATTCAGTTTTGTTGTTAAAGAATATAATTTTTCATTTATAAAATCATTTCCATAAAATTTTTCTATATAATTTTTAGCTAAATCTAAAAATTCTTTACTATAATTTTTAGAATCTGTTCTCATATATGTAATTAAACCTTCTTCATATAATTTTTGGCAAATTTGCATTGTATTTTTAGGTGAAAGATTTAAAATATTACTTGCTGTTTGTTGTAAAGAACTTGTTGTAAAAGGATAAGGAGGATTTCTTTTAGCTTCTTTGGAAGAGTCTTGTACTAAAATATGTTCAAATTTTATACTTTTTTCCAAAAAGTCTTCAACCTTTTGTTTGCTATCAAAATTATGTTCTAAATTAAATGGAATTATTTTATCAGTAAAATATCCTATAGTATTATAAACTTTATTACCAATATTATCTTTTAATTCTAAATAATTATCATAAACTAGTCGTAAAGCAGGTGTTTGACAACGTCCAGCACTAAGAGAATTATTAATATTTGATGAAATATTTTTCCATAAAAGAGGAGAGATTCTATATCCTAATAATAAATCTAAAATTTGCCTAGTTTGTTGCGCATATATTATATTTAAATTTAATGTTAAAGGATTATTAATACTTTTTTTAATCGCACTCTCAGTAATTTCATTAAAAAGAATACGTTTAGTATTTTCTATAGATAATTTAAATAATTTACATATATGCCAAGCTATTGCTTCACCTTCTCTATCATCATCAGTAGCTAATATTACCTCATTAGCATTATGTATAGCTTTTTGTAGTTTTTGAATATTATTAGCTTTTTCTTGTATTATATTAAATGTTAATGAAAAATTATTATCAATATCAATATTTTTTAATGATGAAAGTTTTGTTAAATGCCCAAAACTAGCTAAACATTTATATCCTGGTCCTAAAAATTTTTCTATTTTATTACATTTTGCTGGAGATTCTACAATTACTAAAGAATAAGTCATAATTTATTATAATTTAATTATAATAAAATATTTCAATTTTTATATTATTGTTTATCTTGTAATATTTTATACTCTTTATATGATATTTTTTTTGGTTTTTTTGTAATTATATCTTTTTTATTTTTATCTAATTTATCTCCTTTTCTAATTGCACTATCTATGTACATCTCTTTTAATAAATTTCCTACTTTAAAAGCTCCTTCATGTTGATCTAATTTTCCATCTTCTATTTCTTTTAAAACTTCTAAAAATTTAAATAAAATATTTAAATCTATTTCATCTTTTTTAACTTTATTATAAATATCAGTATAATTATTAAATATAAATTGACATCTACTAACACAAATTTTATCAAATTCATTTGGATTACTTTTTTCTAATCTGAAATAATTTTTTTTAAGACCTATAAGAGTTAGAACATCTTTCTTTATCAATCCACTATGTGATTTTTCTCTTATTTCTTGCGTACAATCTTCTACATTATTAGTTTTTATCATTTTTTCTAAATTAATTTTATCAAATTTATTCATATTAAATATATAAGTTAATATAATTATTTTCTTAACTAATTTTTTCTAGATTATATATAAATGAGTAATCAATCTTCTTTCCAACCTAATCCTACAAAACCTTATATAACTACTAATCCTTATTTAAATAATCCAGCAAAAGGAGTTAGTTTAGATGTAATGGGAAGTGCATGTGCTCAGCAATTATTATTAAAATCTTTTAGTGGAGGTAGAAAAAATAGAAAGACAAAAAATAGAAAGACAAAAAATAGAAAGACAAAAAATAGAAAGACAAAAAATAGAAAGACAAAAAATAGAAAGACAAAAAAATATATAAAAAAATTTAAAAAAATAAATTTAAAAGGAGGAACTACTAGCTCTGCTCCTAAATGTAATGTGACAGGTAAGCATTTTGTTGAGGATGCAAACAAAGGAGCTAAAATTCCTCCAACAGGATATGCTTTATCAACGTATGGTTCTGGACCGGATTGGGGATATAAGCCAACAGGAGCAAATGGACAACCTACTAGTTTTGTAGATCATCATTTGCAAACTATGGGTACTCAGGGTATTGCTATAAATCAGACTAAAGGTTTACTATCAAATTATTTATTAGAAAATGAAAATGCAGGTCATTGCCAAGAAGGAAAACCAGAAGATCAGTAAATAAATATTAATTATTAAAATATATTATTATTATATTTTAATATGAACGGAACTTATATTATCCAAAGTATTATAATTGTAATAATATTTGCTCTTTTACAATTATCTAATGTATTGGCTATAGGTATAAAAAATATTCAAGATAATTGGTCTTTATATAGATGTAATCCTTTAGTTATACCAATGGCCGGAATATTTGGTCATGATCCACAAAAAACATTTACTTATTGTTCTCAAAATTATAATATGAATTTCTCTCAATATCTATTAGATCCATTTAGATATATAATTGGTAATTTAAGTAATTTTGGACAAGATATAGGTAGTGTTATGGGAGGATTAGGTAATTTAGCTGGTTCAAGTAATTCAGGAGTTTTAAGTATAGTTACTAATTTATGGGGAACAGCTACTAATATTTTAGTATCATTTCAACTTATTTTAGTAGGCATGAGAGATACTTTTTCAAAAATTATAGGAACTTTAATAACAATTCTTTATATATTAAAAGGTATAGAAGTAGTTATTCCAAGTATGTTATTAACTCCTCCAGGTGAAGCTATATTGTGGATTCTTAATACTTTGGGGAAGACAGCAAAAGCTACTTTCTTACCAAATAATTAATTTTTTTTATATTTAAAGTTATAGTGTAAAGTTAAAAAAAACAAATATATATTTTTATATAATATATGGATTCTTTTAAAATAAATCAAAAAATAGATAAATTATATAATAAAAATGGATTTATGGAAAAATATGGAGGACAATTATTTTTAAGTATTATTATAATTTTTGTAGTAAGTGTTTTATTTGTTTATTTACAAATATTAAATAATTTAGAACCTGTAAAAAAAAATTGGGGAAAAGAAAGGTGTAATCCTTTTGTTATTCCTTTAGCTGGATTTATTAATAATACTGAAAAAAATAAAAAATCAGACTCTCAATATACTATAGATAATTTTGAATTTTGTTTAGGAAATATTATTCAATCTAGTTTTCAATTCGTAATTGATTCATTTAGATTTATTTTAAGTGGAATTATGACTCTTTTTGAAGATATATTTATTATTTTACAAGGAATTATAGCTTGGTTTTTATCTATAATTAAATGGATATTAGGATTTTTAGAAAATATATGGGGATTAGCTTTGCAAAATGTTTCTAGTACTCAATCTTTATTAAATCAAACTAGAGATTCCTTTAGTAAAGCTGTGGGAATGTTAATTGTTGTACTTTATGTGAAAATGTTATCTTTCCGCATGACAATTATGTGGATGATAACAACACCAATTTTTATGCTATTTACAGTAGTAACTGGATTATTAGTAAAAATTTTAACATGGTGTTTAAAAAATCAGGCACTTACAATGGCAATGTGGATGAAATATATTTTTTGTGTAGCAAAAGAGCAATTACAAAGTTTAACAGCAGATAGTGCTAATGAAGAGGCTATATCATCCGTAGCAGCAGGAACTGCTTCAGCAACTGCTACTGGCATAGGAGTAGGTGAAGATGCTGCTGGTGTTGTTGAAGAAGTTATTCCAATAGTAGGTCCAGTTATGTCTGTAGCTACTTTTGCTGCCGCAGTAGTTTCATTTATTGAATCTGTGGCAGAAGGATTAATGAGTGTAGTAGATGCTATAGCTGGAATAGTTATGTCAATTGGTAGTGCAGTATTATATGCTTTTGGATTAGCACAATGCGGAGTTAATGTAACACAAGCAATATATAGAGCTTATACATTAATGACATTGATGGCTCAAGTTACAGCGTTGGTTATATCTATTTTATTAATAATATTATTATGGGGATTTAATAAAGTAGTTTTAGGTCAAATGAATATTCCTGGACAAGGTATACCTGGATTATCTTTTTAATATATTAAAATTTTTTTTTAATATTTATTTATTATATATGAAATTAAAACTTTCTTGGCATCATTTTTTTATTGTAATGTTAGTTATTCTTTTATTGGCATGTTTAATTAATTATTTAGAAAAAAATAAATTAATAGAAGGTCTAGATCAAAAAGATAATAATAATAAAGTTACAGATACTAGTGGTAATGAAGAAATCATGAGCAAAGAAGCATTTACTAATTTAAGTGGAGCACCAGTTTCTTCACTTGGCTCTAATGAATTTAGTGATGTTTTAGCTCCTTATGAACAATATAGTTGTGGACCTTTAAATTTAAATAATTTTTTTGGTGATGTAAAATTTAAACCTGAATGTTGTGGAAATCCAGCTGGTTCATTTTATTCTAATTCTATAGGATGTGCTTGTATTTGTCCAGAAAAATGGAAATATTTAAATTCTAGGGGAGGAAATCGTACTTTTCCTTCAGAATATTAATTTATAAATTTTAATATATTAATATATTATTATTTATATAATGAAATTAAAAATTACTTGGCATCATTTTTTAGTTGTATTTTTATTTATTATTATAATAAGTTCATTAATTTATTATTTAAGTGAAAATCAAAATCAAAATCAAAATATAGAAGGATTAAAAAATTTAGATATAAGTGGAAATATTGATATAAGTAGAAATTTAGTCAATAATGAAAAAACTAATTTTACTGGAGAAATAAATAATGAAAAACAAGAAGGTTCCAGATTAGTTGATAATAAAGAAAGTGAAAAAAAATCTTTATCTAATAATTTAAATAAAGAAGAAAAAAAAGATATTAAAAAATTAAATAATAAAAGAAATGAAAAAAATATAGAAATACAAAGTAGAGAGATTAAATCATCAAATAATGATCTAGATACTTTTGATAAAAATCCTGAGATTCCTCCAATAGATAATTCTAAAATAAAAGCAGTAGTGTCAACTAAAACTGGTAATATTAGTAATAAAAAAGAAGGATTTACAAATTTAAATCCATCACCAATATCATCAGTTGGTCAGAGAGAATTAAGTTTAAATGATTTTTTTAATAATATAAATTTTAATCCTGAGTGTTGTAATAATCAAATAGGGTATAGTTATTCTAGTTCTACAGGATGTGCTTGTTTAGGACTTGAGCATTGGAATTTTATAAATTCTAGAGGAGGAAATCGAACCTTTCCAAAAGAATTTTAATTTATTTTAATAATATATACATGAGTACTAATATTATTAAAAAAAAAAATTTTTTATTTATAATTTTACTATTAGTCATTTTGGGATATTCTATTTATAATATTATATTTAATAATAAATTAATTGAAGGGATAAAATTAATGTGTGGTGATAAAAAAGATTTAAATTTTAGAATTTTAGATTTATTAGGTGTAGAATGTTTAAATTAATTATACATACCAAATGGAGGATTTGGAACTTCTAATTTAGTAAGAAATTTATCTAATAATTTTACTGATATATTCATTGGAAATTCTAATTTTATATCCAATTGTGAAGAAATAGATCCACTTTCTGGTTTAATTAATCTAAGTAAATTAATTTTAGTATAAATTATTTCTAAACATCGTTTTAGATTTCTAACTCCTTTTTCTTCAGCAGTATATTTATTAATTATAGATTCTAAAGTATCATCAGAAATAATAACTTGTTCACCTGTTAATTTAACAGTTTCTTGTATTTTAGGTAATAAATATTTATTTGCTATAATTATTTTATCTTTTTTATCATATCCTTTAGTTTGTATTTTATATAATCTATCTTTTAATATTGGATTAATTTTACTATCATCATTATAACTAAATATAAATAAACATTTGCTAAGATCAAAATCAATTTCTGAAAAATATTTATCGTGAAATTCACTATTTTGTGCAGGATCTGTAAGATGTGTTAATATACCAATAATTTCTTCACCTTTTGGGGTATCACTAACCTTATCTAATTCATCAAACATAATAATAGGATTCATTGTTTTTGATTGAATTAAAATGTCAACTATTTTACCATAAGTACTTCCTTCATATGTATAACCATGTCCTTCTAAAGTGCTTGCATCAGTAGCTCCGCCCAAAGGAATAAAAGCAAAGGGTCTATTTAAAATTTTAGAAATGCCATCTCTTACTAAACTAGTTTTTCCAGTTCCCATTGGTCCATGAATAGCTATAGCTGTTCCAATAGATGATGGATTAACAAGCCATTGTCCTAATAATTGTAAAATTTGTAATTTTGCATCTTCTAATCCAAATACACAATTATCTAATTGATTTTTTGCTGATAAAATAAATTCATTACTTTTTTCTATTCCATCTTCAATACTTATTGGTAAAGTTTTATAATTTTCAAATGGAATTTTCATAAAACTATCAACCCAATATTTTAATTTATTATATTCACTAGAACTTTTATCAATTGACATTTGTTTAATAGTATTTATTTTTGCTAAAGCAATTCCTTTAAATTTATTAGGAATATTTTTTTCTAATAGAGATAATAAATATGGTTTTTCAAAAGTATAATCACTTTTAATTAGAGTTAAGCTATTTAATATATTTTTTTGTTCTTCACAATTTAAACTTTTAAGAAAGAATTTTTCATCAGCAATACTTTCTTTATTATTTAATAATTTTACAAATTGTTTATAATTTTTCTTTTTTTCATTTTGTTCATTTTCTGATGATTTTTTATTTATAATTTTTTTTTTTATATTATTTTCTTTAATTATAGTTTTTAGTAATTTATTACTTTTATTATTTTTTTGAAGTTTTTTAGCTAAATCTTCAAATTTTTTTAATATTTCTATATCTTCTTTACTTTCTTTTAATATAATATTTTTATTTTTATACCTATTTTCGCTTTCACTTTCACTTTCACTTTCATTTTCACTTTCATATTCACTTTCGCTTTCACTTTCACTTTCACTTTCACTTTCACCTTCACTTTCACTTTCATCTAAACAATTTTTATTAATTTTTTTGGGATTTATAGAAAATAAAATTAAATTATCTAAATTTTTTGATTTAGAATCTACATTATCTTGGTCTAAATAAATTTTACCATATTTATTTTCAAAATTTCGAGAAATTCTAGCTTTTTTATTAGAAAATTTAGATGGAAATATGTTAGATAAAAATTCATGATAATCACCCTTTGATATATTGTCTTTTACTTCTTGTCCTGGAGTAAAATCTTCATCACTTTCATCTTCACTGCTAGATGAAGAATTATCTGAAGATTCTTTGTATAATTTTTTATTATTATTAATTTTTGATCTAGTATTATACTTATGAGTATCTTTAGTAGATTCATTAATCATTTTTTCTTTATATAACAAATGAAATTATTTATATATCAATTTTATAAATTATTATAAATAATCTAGATAATTATATAAAAAATTGAATCATAAAAGAATCTAAATATTATTATAGTAATATATTAAAGATGGCTACTTTTCAAAATAATAAAAATCATGCTTCTAAAATTATTGGAGTTCAATTTAGTATTTTATCACCAGAAGAAATTAGAAATGGTTCAGTAGCTGAAATTACTAATCGTGATACATATATAAATAATAAACCTGTAATAGGTGGATTATTTGATCCAAGAATGGGAGTATTAGATCCTGGTTTAATTTGTCCTACTGATGGTTTAGACTATATGAAAACGCCTGGATATTTTGGACATATTAATTTAGCACGACCGGTATATTATATACAATATTTAAATACATTAATAAAAATAATAAGATGTACATGTATTAAATGTGGTAAATTGTTAATAGATAAAAATAAATATAAATATGCTCTTGAAATGAAAGATGAAGAACGTTGGAATTTTGTATTTTCTTTAGCAAGCAAAATTAAAAGATGTGGAGAAGATACTAATGATGGTTGTGGATGTAAACAACCATCTAAAATTAAAAAAGAAGGATTAGCTACTCTAATTGCGGAATGGGATAATGTGGATGGTTTATCCAATGAAGAAAGTGAAAAATTATCAGTAAAACTTTTACCTGAGATTGTTTTAAAAAATATGAAACGTATTTCAGATGAAGATATAAGTTTTATGGGATTTAGTCCAATATGGTCTAGACCTGAGTGGATGATTTGTCAAGTTTTAGCTGTTCCACCTCCTGCAGTGAGACCATCGGTAAAACATGATTCCCAGCAAAGAAGTGAAGATGATATTAGTCATATAATTGTAAATATTATAAAATCAAATAAAACATTACAAGATAAAATTAGTCAAAATGCAAATTCTAATGTAATTGATGATTGGACAACAGTTTTACAATATTATTGTGCAACATTAGTAGATAATAAAATACCAGGAGTAGCATCAGTTGCTCAAAGATCTGGAAGACCGTTAAAATCAATAAAAGAAAGACTAAATGGTAAAGGAGGGAGAGTAAGAGGTAATCTAATGGGAAAAAGAGTAGATTATAGTGCTCGTTCGGTTATTACACCAGATCCACAATTATCTATTAGAGAATTAGGAGTTCCTTTAAAAATAGCAAAAAATTTAACAAAACCTGTTATAGTAAATAATAAAAATAAACTTAGTCTTTTAAAATTAGTTCAAAATGGACCAGAAATTTATCCTGGAGCTAAAATTCTTGAAAGACGAAATGGAGAAAATATTTCTCTTAGATATATTGATCGTAAGTCAATACGTTTAGAAATAGGAGATATTGTTCATCGACATATGATAGATGGTGATGCTATATTATTTAATAGACAGCCTACATTACACAGAATGTCTATGATGTGTCATATAGTTAAAGTATTATACCAAGGGGACACTTTTAGAATGAATGTAGCTGATACTAAGCCATATAATGCAGATTTTGATGGTGATGAAATGAATTTACATATGCCTCAAGATGAAGAGGCTGAAATTGAATTAAGAAATCTAGCGGCCGTTCCTTATCAGATTATAAGTCCAGCTAATAACAAAACTATTATTGGTATTTTTCAAGATTCTTTATTAGGTTGTTACAGATTTACAAGAAAAGATATATTGTTTGATGCTCGAGAGGCAATGAATTTATTAATGAATATTGATAAAATAGACTTAAATAAAATAGATTTTACAAAAAAAATTTCTAGTTTTAATATTTTATCTCAAATTATGTTACCTATTTCTTTAAAATATAAAACAAAAAATTTTGGTGATAGTGAGGATTTTGCTATCTCTAATAATGTAGTTCAAATTGAAAATGGAAATTATATTAGAGGTCAAATTGAAAAAGGTGTATTAGGAGACGGATCTAGAGGATTGCTTCATAGAATTACAAAAGATTTTGGATTTATTAAAGGAGCAAATTTTATTGATAATTTACAGAATATAATTACTGAGTATATGAAACATAGTGCATTTAGTGTAGGAATTAGTGATTTAGTAGCAAATAAAGTGACGAGAGATCTTATTGGTCAAAGTATTTCACAAAAAAAAGCAGAAGTTAAATCATTATTGGATGAAATTCATTTAGGAATTTTTGAGAATAAAACAGGAAAAAGTAATGAAGAAGCATTTGAAACTCAAGTTAATAATATATTAAATAAAGCATCTATGGAAGCAGGTAAAATCGGTAGAAAAAGTTTAAGTTCAGATAATCGATTTGTTATCTTAGTTAATTCAGGATCTAAAGGAAGTGACCTTAATATTTCACAAATGATTTCTTGCTTAGGACAACAAAATGTAGATGGAAAACGTATTCCATATGGTTTTGAAAATAGAACTTTGCCACATTTTGTTAAATATGATGATTCACCAAGTGCAAGAGGATTTGTAGAAAATTCATTTATTGGTGGATTAAAACCAGAAGAATTATTCTTTCATGCAATGGGTGGTCGTGTTGGTTTAATTGATACAGCAGTAAAAACAAGTCAAACTGGATATATTCAAAGAAGATTAGTGAAAGGTCTTGAAGATTTATTAGTAGCTTATGATATGACAGTAAGAAATAATAAACAAAAAATTATACAATTTAAATATGGAGAAGATGGTTTTGATCCAGTTTTTGTAGAAAACCAGTATTTACCAATTATTTCTATGTCTTTAGAAGAAATTTATTCACATTTTCAAATGCCAAAAGATGCTACACAAAAAGCTATTTATACTACATTATATACAAAAACTGCATTAAAAAGATTAAAAACACAAATTATTGCTGTAAATAGTAAATGTAAAACTTATATTGAAATGATGATTAATAAAAGAGATGAAATTATAGAAAAAATTTTTAAAAATAAAGATATTAAAAATATTAATTTACCTGTAGCATTTAATCATATTATTAATAATATTCAAGGACAACAAAATATTAATGATAAATCAATGGTCGATATAACACCATTAGAGGTATTTGAGTTAATTGAAAAAACTTACAGTAATCTTGAAAAATTAAATTATTGTAAACCTAATGAATTATTTAAAGTATTATACTTCTATTATCTTTCACCAAAAGATCTATTAATGAATAAAAGATATAATAAAAAAGCTCTTGAACTATTATGTATTTATATTACTAATCAATATAAAAAAGCTTTAGTTGCACCAGGAGAAATGGTAGGGATTGTAGCTGCACAAAGTATAGGTGAACCTACTACACAAATGACTTTAAATACCTTTCATTATGCAGGTGTTGCTTCTAAATCGAATGTTACTAGAGGTGTTCCAAGAATTGAAGAAATTTTATCTTTATCTGAAAATCCAAAAAATCCTTCATGTACTATTTATTTAAAACAACATGAAGAGTCAGATCAAGAAAGAGCTAGACAAGTCATGTATTATATTGAACATACTAAATTTGTTGAAATTGTAGAATCTATAGAAATATGTTTTGATCCTGATGATCTTAATACTTTAATTGAAGAAGATACATTATTATTAGAACAATATAGAGAATTTGAAAAATTAATTGATGAATGTAATGAAGAAACTTTGGAAACTGGCAAAGAAAAATCAAAATGGATAATTAGAATAGTTTTAAATCAAGAAGAGATGTTAGATAAAAATATTACTATGGATGATATTAATTTTGCAATAGAAAATACCTATCGAGATGAACTTTCATGCATATATTCTGATTACAATTCTGATAAATTAATTTTTAGATTAAGATTAAATAATATTTTAAGTAAGAAAAAAACAAATCTAGCAAATCCATTAGACCAATCAGATGAAATATATTTACTTAAAAATTTTCAAGAACAATTATTAGAAAATTTAGTATTACGTGGAGTAAAAAATATTTCTAAAGTTATTCCTAGAAAAATTACTGATAATATTAAAAATGTAGATGGTTCTTATGTTAAAAAAGAAATTTGGGTACTAGATACTGTAGGCACTAACTTATTAGAATTATTATCAAATGATCAAATTGATTCTAAAAGAACATTCACTAATGATATTCAAGAAATATATAGGGTATTAGGTATAGAAGCAATGCGACAAGCTATATTTAATGAATTGTCTGAAGTAATTGAGTTTGATAGTACTTATATTAATTATCATCATTTAAGTTTATTAGCTGATAGAATGACTGCTAATGATAACCCTGTATCTATATTTAGACATGGAATTAATAATGATGATATTGGACCTTTAGCTAAAGCTTCGTTTGAAGAAACACCAGAAATGTTTTTAAAAGCGGCTCGACATGCTGAATTAGATAATATGAGAGGAATTTCTGCAAATGTTATGTGTGGTCAAGAAGGTTATTTTGGAACTAATAGCTTTAAAGTATTATTAAATATTAATAAATTACAAGATTTACCTGAAGTTACCCAATCACAAGATGTTGATATAAATAAAATAATCGAAGAAAGTTTAGTTTTAGATCAAAATGATCCTTGTAATATTCAAAACTTAACAATTACTAGTGATATTTATAATATAACAGGAAATCTTTTAGGAAATAATGATTATGAAATGGATTTTTAAATAAATTAATAAATAATTAATTAAATAAATATTATAATTAATTATTAATTAAATAAATATTATAATTAATTATTAAATGAATACATTTCAAATTATATTTTTTAAATTAATTGATATATCAAAATTAGATAACAGTAATTTTTTAATTTTTAATTTTTATTTTTCACTTAAGTTAATTAAAAATCTATCTGTTAAAAATAAATATAATTTTTTAAAAAAATATATTATTAATAATAAATTATTATCAGAGTCATTAAAAGAACAATTATTTTATTTATTTTATAAAAGTCAAAAATTTTATTTTAATTTAAATAATTTAGTTTTTAAATATAGATGCAAAAAAGCTCTTTATTATAATAATAATTATGATATAAATTATAATCTCTTAACTTCTTTAAATAAAAAAATTTTAACTACTATTTATGATAAAGAAAATAATTTAAATTATATATTTAGAATTAGTGATTTAATAAATATTATAAATAATTCTCTCTGTTATATGGAAAATTTTAATTTTTCTGTAATTGATATAAAAAATCCATATACAAATTTACCTTTTTCTATTTCTAATTTGTATAATATATATTTTACCATTAAAAATTCTACTTTTTTAATGCCTCAATTTTTTCACTTATATTTTTTAGATGACTTTAATAAAGAAAATTTTTATAAAATAAATGAAAGTTTAATAAAAACTTATACTTTAAATAAGTATGTTAAAAATTTAAATAAGTTTGAAAAAATTTTAATTATTAAAGAAATGCTTAATGAATTTAAAAATGGAATATATATAATTTATAATAAAGAAATAATCAATAATGATAACTTATTAATTAATACTTTTGAAGATTGTATTAAGGATTATATTTTTTTAAATTATTCTAGTAATTTATTATTAGTTTTTGAAGCTAAAGAAAATTTAAAAAATAAATTTGTTTTGATTTCTTCAAAAAATATTTTGTCTCAATTAAATATTAATATTAATATAAATAATTTATCCCTATTTATAGAAAATTATATTAGACAAACAATAACACCAATTAATAATGATATTTCTTTGAATAATATTATTTTATCAAATAACGAAAATAACGAAAATAATGGAGAAAATGTAGATAACTTAGATAGTATAAATAATATAAATACTCAAATAAATACTCAAATTAATACAAATAATATATTAAGAAATAGATTAAATAATAGATATATACATATATTAATTAATAAATTAAAAAAAAAAATTAATTATACAATTTTAAATAAATACCCTATCATTATAAATATCTTTTCTATAAAATTATTTTTATTTAGATTATATATTTCTTATAAATTTATAATTTATATTTACAATGAAATATATTTAATTTTTAAAAATTAAATTTTTATTTTTTTTAATATTTTAAATTCATATTTAGTTATTAATAATAAAATTGATTTTATTTATTACGATAATATATTTTATTTAATAAATAAATGGACGAATCTAACCAACAAATAACTTTATTAGTTCATCGAAATAATTTATTAAATAATCAAAACAGATATATACAAGATAAAGAAAGAGCAATTAGACAATTTGCTGAAGTTGCATATAGACATTATGGAGCTTGCGGAAAAAATAAGAAATTGTTAATAAATTTGCTTGAAAAATTAGCTAATTTAGTTTTTAGAAATCAAGGAAATATACCTATTTATGAATATCAAGATACTTTACCTCGTGCTTGGAACTCTCCAATGAACGGAGGTTGGAAATTAAATTACATTAAATGGGAAATAGGACATCTTATTTCATTAAATCAAGGAGGTTCTAATAATCCAGAAAATTTATCATTCCAATCAGCTAGATGTAATCAGCATATACAAACAAGTATGAACTTTTATGAAACAACAGAATATAAATGTAAAGAAGAAGTAAAAAATAGAATTGATAATTTATTTATGCTTCATAAAAGTAAAGAATGGAGAGATATTATAGAGAAAATTAATTCTATTGTATTAATCCAGAGTAATAAATAAAAAATATTTATTTTTCAAATACACTTAATTTTTTAATTTTTCTTTTTTTCAAATATTTTAACATAATCTTCTAAAAAATTAAAATCTTTAACCTTTTCTATATCTTGTTTAAATTTATCTTTAATATCTCTAATACTTATTAAAGGTTTTTCATATACAAATAATCTTTGTACTGGAAATCCCTCTGTTCTTATTCCAGGTGTTCTTATAAAGTAGAAATCTAAATTATTGATTGAATTAACAATCATAAATGTTTTTTTATTTTCTTGTAAAATAGTTGATGATAAAAAAATTAATGGAATATTATAATAAATTGCTATTAAAGCTATATCTAAATTTGTTAAATAATAATTCTCTGACAATAATAAATCATCAAAATTAATTTCACCATTTTTTACCATTCTAATTAAAGCTCCTTTACCTTGTGATTCTAAAATCTTAAATAATAAAGGTAAATATTTAATATAATTTTTATAAATTATTACTAATTCATTTTTAAGATCTGTTAGAGTTAAATTTCTAAGGTCAGGAATATAATCTTTTATTATATATAAAATTAATTTATATGTACAAATTGCTATTTCACATGTGAAATATAATTCTATTGTATTTGCTGGAAATGATGATTTCCATTTACCAACTAAATTTTTTCTATTAATTGGACAATTTATTTCTTCTTCTATTTTTTCACTTTCTAGTTCTTCTTCTTCTTGTTCTTTTTCTTGTTCTTCTATTAAATCTTTTTCTATTGAACTAATATCTTTATCTATTTCTACTTCTTTTTCTTGTAAAGCAACATTTTCTTCTAATTCTTCATCTTCATCTTTAGCTTCACCTTTATCTTCTACTATTTTAGGTTCATCAATTTTTTCTTTTATCAATAACTTTGGATTTATTTTTAATTTTTGTTTTTCTACCTTATTTTCAGATTGTTTTGTTTCAAAATCCTGTATAAATTTATCTATTGATATTTCATCACTATAAAATTTACTCTTATTAGGATAAGCTGTATCAAAAGTCGTATTTTTTATATAATCACTAGTTTCTTTAATATCTAAATTTTCAAAATATTGTTGAGTAATTAATGATTGTAACATTATTATTTCATCACTATTTAAATTATATTTTATTTTTGCAAATGATAAATAAACCATGGGTTCTAAAATAAAAGAACTAATACGCTTATATCTAATTAATTCGTCTGCAACTCTTATAAAATAATTATTTTCATTATCTAAGTTAGTAATTAAATTATTTTTGGGAATTATTAATTTACATTCATCATCTTCACTTAAAAAACAAAAACTTTTATCATTACATAATGATTTATCTAAACAATTAGTTACTTCGTCTATATTTTCTAATATTTTATCATTATATTCACTAAAAATAATGTTATTTACTACTTTTTTTAAGAGATTAGCTATGTTATTTAATTTATTTAAATATAACATATCAGGAGCATGTAATATCTTTTCTAGATTTTTTCTAATACTTTGATTTTTAAATTCACCTAAATTAATTCTAACTTGATTTCTAAAAATATTATAAAAGTCATGTTCTAATTTTATATTTTTAACTAATTTCTCTCTATCATTATCTTTTTTATTACTAGTTTGAATTTTTATATCTGCTATTATATAATTATTATCATTAATACTTTCTAGATCATCACCAAATATATCTTCAATAGGTGGATTAATTGCTATAAATTGATTGGCAATTGTTAAAATACCAACAATTAATCTATCTTCTATAATTTTTATTTTTGGTTTACACTTTATTCTCTCATTAGATTCAATATAAACTTTATTTAAAAAATTTAATGTATTATTATAAGTCGTCCACATATATTCATCCATAAATTTTGAATTAATATCTTCTAATATACTTGATGGAAATGTAGGTATATATCCCTTTTCTCCATCTTTATTAACTAATAAACCTATACATTTTCCATTATAGTTTATAATTTGTTCTTCTACTTCATATTTTTTACTAGTTAATATATTATAAATTCTATATGCATCTAAATTACGAACAAATGTATAAATTTGAGGTAAGCTAGGTAAAGGTTTACAATTATTATTTATTAAAGTTTGTAAAATATCTATAATATTTTTAATATTGTTTGAGAGAATTGAAGACGATAATAATTTTATTAATTTGACATGTTTTTTTGTATCTTCAAATAAATATATTGGTTCATAATAATTAGTTTGTTTTATTAAAAATAAAGAAACTTTTTTGAGAGAAAATGGTTCATTTGAATAATTAATACTAGGACATAAAATACTCACATTATCAGTTATATCTGTATTTTCTATATCTAAAATAACTAAATTTAAACCGTTGGGAAATAATTTAGGATTTGGAGTAGAAACAATATCCCATAAATATGTATAATCAATAACTATATTATCACTTCGCAAAAATTTCTTAAAATTTTCAAATGCAGATACAATTTTTTTAAAAAAATTAATATGGTTACTATTTTTAATATCTAAATTTTTGTATAATTTAGTATTTGTAAATTTATCTATATCCGGTTCATCATTATTATTAAATAGTTGAATTAGATTTCCATTATTATAATTTATAAAATTATCTATATTAATTGAATCTATAATTATATCTATCATTTGCTTAATATTAACTTCTTTTCCTCCATTAAATTCACTATATACATTTGCTAAACATGCTATAAATGAAAGAAATTTACTTTGTTCAACTCCATATCTCATTAAACAAGGAGTAAATAGTTTTAATCCTGTATTGGTTTTACTAATTTGACACTTTTTATTATCAACTCCTAAAAAATTTTGAATTGATAAAGGAAGATATCCCCATCTCTTATATGGTATTGGAAATTTATCTGGGCCCATTATATATTCATCTAATTTAGCTTTTTTTTCAATACTTTCATCTTTTTCTTCTTTTTCTTCTTTTTCTTCTTTTTCTTCTTTTTCTTCTTTTTCTTCTTTTTTTTCTTTTTTATTTCCTTTTTCTATGTCTTCACTACAAACTTGTCTTCTTCTTATTTGCTCTTTACTATTCCAAGTCTTAAAACAACAAGGTAAACAATAACCTTCTGGATGTTTATCTTCTTTTTCAAATCCAGGACTTAAATTTATATATTTACCATCTGACCCTATGTGATATTTGGGGTCAGTAAATTCATAAATATTTGCACCTTCAGGTATTTTTTTAGCATTAAATGGTATTACATTTCCATATTTTCCTGAATCCACTTCTTCTTTAGTTAAACTTGTATTATATTTAAAACTCCAATATCTAGGACAGATATACCAAAATTCTTTATCTTTATTGGTTCCATATTTAATTGCATGATTATAAGAACCAGGATGATTTTTATCTATAAATTCTTTTTCTTTATCAGTTAAAATAACGGGCTGTCTCCTTATATTTGACGGACAAATTCGTGAATATGCACTAAATTTCTTGTCAATTTCTGTTTGAAATAACTTAGGATCTCTACTTTCTAACCTTTTATAAAAAGGATTTGGATTAGATAAAGACATTCCTGTTAAATCTTTTATAACTTCATCTTTTTTATCAATTAAGGTTTTTTTAATAGTTCCTTGTTTTTTTATACTTATACTTGTTTTTTTTTTGGGACTTTCCGACATTTTTAATGATTCTATAGATGAAGGACGTTCTGATATACCAGTACCACCTTGACTTTTAGGCCTTTCTAATTTAGGACTATCATTAACATTTATATCCTCTAAATTTAAACTTTCTAAACTAGACGATAAACTTGGTGATGATTTTTCTGGTGATTTTTCTTGTGATTTTTCTTGTGATTTTTCTTGTGATTTTTCTTTCATTGTCTCCTCTAAATTTAAACTTTCTAAACTAGAAGGTAAACTTGGTGACGATTTTTCTTGCGATTTTTCTTTCATTGTCTCCTCTAAATTTAAACTTTCTAAACTAGAAGGTAAACTTGGTGACGATTTTTCTTTTATTAAATCATCTAAATTTAAACTTTCTAAACTTTCTAAACTTTCTAAACTTTCTAAACTTTCTAAACTTTTTGGTGAATCAGTTAATGATTTTAGTTCCTCTGGTATTTCAGATTCTCTTTCCACTAACTCTTTTTCACTTTCAGCTTCTTCTCTTTCACCTAGCTCTTTTTCTTCTTCTCCTAGCTCTCCTTCTCTTTCTTCTAGCTCTCCTTCTCTTTCTTCTAGTTCTCCTTCTCTTTCTTCTATCTCTCCTTCTCTTTCTTCTAGTTCTCCTTCTCTTTCCACTAATTCTTTTTCACTTTCTGCTTCTTTTCTGGGCAATTCTGTTTCTATTTCTCTTTCTCCTAGCTCTCCTTCTCTTTCCCCTAAATCTTTTTCACTTTCTGCTTCTTCTCTCTCTTCCTCTTGTTCTTCCTCTCCTTGTTCTTGTTCTTCTTTCTCTTCCGCTTGTTCTTCTCTCTCTTCCTCTTGTTCTTCCTCTTGTTCTTCCTCTTGTTCTTCCTCTCCTTGTTCTTGTTCTTCTTTCTCTTCCGCTTGTTTTTCTATCTCTTCCTCTTGTTCTTCTCTTTTTTGTTGTTCTGTTTTTTCTTTACCTAACTCTGTTTCTTCTTCATCTTCAATTCCCTCTGATTCTTCATCACTGCTGTCTTCTTCATCTGAATCTAAAAATAAAATATTTAATAATTTTTTATCATCTTCATTATCATCACTGAATTGTAATTCCATATCTTCATCTAATTTTAACGATTGATGTTCTGGTAAAGATTCTTCATGTTTGGCTATAATTTCATCTATCAAATAATCAGATTTTTTAGTTGAGATTTTACTACACAATTGAGTTATAATAGAATCTGGTATATTGTTATTAGTTAAATTTTGCCCAAGTATAAATAATGAGTTTATATAAAATGGAATAGTTCTTAAATAGTTAAAATTATTAATTCCTTCCATTTTTAAATTTATAAAACCAGTATATTTATCCTTATTAATTAATGTTAAAAATCCAGGATTATTCTTAATTTTATATTTAGTGCTTTGATATAAATTTTGAATAACTTGTAAAGAACTTAATAATTCTGCTAATTTTAATCTTGCCTCTTCTTGAGTTAATTTAAAATTTTCTATAATTTTCTCAATTATATCTATTTCACTAGTTTCTTTATTTATAAGATCAATAACAAAAGTTTCTAAAGCATCAAAATCACTATAATTACTAACTTTTTTAAATCTTAAGATTATTCCTTTATTAATATTAGATTCAATAATATTAAAAATTTCATTAATACAACCTTGATTATTTGATAAATTAAATAAATTTGTTAATTCAATATCAGAATTATATGTTAAATTATTTATTTCAATATTTGGTTCTTCTAAATTTATAAAATTTTCTATTTTATATCCACTTTGATCTAAAAATCCTTTAACTATATTAATTAATGGATTAATAGAATCAAAAATAATTTTATTTATTTCTTCTACATTAAATATTTTTTTAAATTCTATTTTAACATATATATTACCTATACTATCAAATTCACAGATTATAGGAAGATTTTCTTCATTATAAGTAAAATCTATATATACTCCTACTTTTTTTGTTTTTGCTAATATTTTTATCATTTTAAAAATTGTTCCTTTTGGTAAATTAGGAATTTTTCTTCCATCCCTAGTTATCTTTTTTGTATAAAATCTATAAATATTTTCTTGTTTTTTAGAAGGATTATATTTAATCATTGGATATAGTTTTGTAGCATGTATAAGTTTAAAAATTATATCTAATGGAATATTATTAATAACTTTTGGATGAATTACAATATCTAACATTTCAATTCCTACATTCGAATAATTTATTCCTTGTTCTGATATTAAATTATAAAATAAATCTGTTACTTCACTACCTTCTATAAAATCATTACTTATTAACTTTTCACTTTCTAATAATAAATTTTGTTTATTTTTAACCAATAAATCTAAACTAATAATATCATCTTGAAATAAAAAAGGATAATAAATTTTAATACAACTTCTTTCTGATAAAGAATTTTTAATATTAAAATCTAATACTTCTTCTGCAAAACACATATAAATTATATTATTTTCTAAAATAGGATTTTCTAATAATAATCCTTTATTACTAGTAGTAGTTATTACATCAGCATAGTTTTCTAAAAACTTATCATATAAAATTACTTTATATGGATTAATTGTAAATATATAATCTGTTGACGCTATAAATCTTTGCCCAATTACTATATCTTCTAATATTTTTTTTTCATTAATATTTAAATCAATAATATCATCATAATTATATATATCTTTTACTGGTAATTTATCTAATGGATAATTAATATTTATTAAAAATTGAATTAGTCTATCTTTTGATAATTCTAATTTACCATTTTGTGTTAAATTTTGATATATTTCTACATTATTTATTTGGGAAAGAGTTTCACTATATAAATAAATTTCTTTAAATGAAACATTTTTTATATATTTAATAATTTTTTTTTTTATAACTTCAATTGAGTCATCAAAATTAATTTGTTCATTAACAAATATAATTTTTGGATTTTTATCTAATATTAATTTATTTTCTGATTTACTAAATATATTTAAAAATAAATCATCATTAGAATTTGTTTTATATAAATTTTCTATTTCACTTAAATCTTTATTACTATTAATTATTATTTCTTTAATAAAACAAATTATTTCTATAATTTCATTACTATTATTATGATATATCTTATATACAGACATCTATATACAATAATCGAGATTATTTTCTAATAATTAACTTAAATATAGTAACATATATAAATAACATGATAATTAAAAGTATTGTAGCATTTGATAATAATAAAGGAATAGGTTTATTAAATAAATTACCATGGAAAATTAATGAAGATATGAAAAAATTTGTCAAATTAACAAAGGGTAATGGAAAAAATGCTATAATTATGGGGAAAAACACTTGGTTAAGCTTAAAAAATAAGCCATTAGCAGATAGATTTAATATAATAATATCTACAACTTTAGATAGAATTTCTAATAATAATGTATCAATTTTTAATAATCTAGAAGATGCTATAATTTTTTGTAAAGATAAATTTGAAGAAGTATGGGTAATTGGTGGAGAGAAAATATATAATGAATTTTTAAATAGAAATTTAATAGATGAATTATATATTACTGAAATTAATAAAAATTATAAATGTGATACATTTTTTCCAGAAATAAATTATAATAAATATAAATTAATAAGTTATAATATTATTAATGATAAAGATAATATTCCATTTTTATATAATAAAATTTATATTAAAATATAATATTTTTCTATAATATATGTTCACTATCATTAATAATATTAAAAATGAGTTATTTTCTAATAATAAAATAAATTGGTTTGCAGTTCTTTTTTTTTTATCTGAACCAATATCTATTATAGCTGCTTATTTTTTACTTCAACGTGGATTGCAATGTATAAATGATCCATCAACTTTTATATATAGTACATACTTTGCTGTTATTTTTACAACAATTGGTTATATATTAAGAATTCCTTATATGTTAAATAAACCCAGCGCTTTATTTTTCTTAATTTTAAATGTTATTATATGGATATTTGTGGTTACAATTTGGATTTATGCATATTTAAGTTTTAAAAAATTTAAAAAAATTAAAAAAAATAAATTATATAATTAATATCTTATATTTAATTAATATATAAGATATAATGACAATCCCAAGTCAGGATATTCATATATCAGCTATTAATACTTTTAGATTATTAAAACAAGATATTATTAATCTAAAAGGTAATATTAATATACCTGGGTTACTCTATATAATAGCTGTCCCTATAAGTTTAACTGGTATATTTTTTTATATAAAAACAGCTATTAGTTCTTTATATAACCCTAAATTATTTAAAACACATGATTTATGGTTTGCCATATCAATGTTTATATTAATGGTTGTAAAAATTCCGTATTTTTTTGATAAACCAATTGCTCTATTTCAATTTATAATATTTGGACTTTTATGGGGTATAGCTACTATAATTCTTTTAATTGTATATTTTAGATTTAAATCTAAAAATAGTCTACAAGTCATATAATGGATTATCATGAATTGTCATACCACAATATCTTTTTGGTTTATTTTTATAATCAACTGGTTCATATACACCAATCTCTTTTGCACGTTCTAATAAAAATTTAAAATTATTCCAAAATTCATCATTATGACCTACACTAGTACTTGATATATGAGCTAATTCATGAATTGCTACAAATGTTAAAGTATTTAAATCAATTAAATTTTCAGAATTTTTTTCTGTTTCTAAACAAAAAGCTAATTTTTCTCCTTTATTCTCACTATATGCTGTGTATTTACTAGTAGGTAATACTTCAACTATTTTTTTTGGATTAAATCCTTCTATTATGTTTTTAACATTTATATTGTTAGGAAAATTTATTTTACAATCTTCTACTACTAATTTTAAATTATTTGTTACTTTAGCTAAATGATCTGCATATTTTTTTTCTTTTAATTTCTCTCTATCTCTTACACAATAACTGTTTCCATCTACACCTGAAATTATACATTTAAGTTGAAAATTATCTGAGTCATAATAGATTTTTACTACTATTATAATAATTAATAAAACTAAAATGATACTTAATATATCTATTTTCATATATATATTCTTATTAAATAATAATAATAAAATTAATAAGAATTATTTAAAGACCACTCTTCCCAGGACAAGCGCATCCAATTTCAAAAGGAGCTCTCATTAAATCTGGTTCTATAGTAGTTTGTAACCAAGGGCTTACTTGATTTGTAGGATTTGGAGGCTCAGATCTTAATTGTAAATTAGCATTTCTTAGAGAACCAGAAACTGTATTAATACCAGCTAAATAAGTACTATCTAAAAAATTTTGAGTAGATTCAGCTGCTCCTCCTGAGCCAACAGGTACTTGTAAAGCTGCCCAAGAATTACTGCCTCCACTTCCAGAAGTCTTTGGTAATAAATCAGCTGGATTTAAAGTTGGTTGATTAGTACAATTTGGAGGAGGAGTAGGTAAAGAAGATGTTGAAGAAATTATTGGAGCCGCAGAATCAGGAGCCATAGAACTATTTGGCATAGGTACTCCATCTTGGCCAGCACTTTGAGCATTTCTAATTTGATTATCTAATTGATTTGCTGTTACATTAGGAGATTGGGCAATCATACCAACTTGATCAGAAAACCCACTTTGAGTCATATTTTTTTTATCAGTATAATAGTATAAAGCTACACCGATAATTATTACTCCAATAATTATTACAATATTATGCGGTTTTAAAAGTTTCTCTAACTCTTTTACGAAGGTCATTTATATAATAACTATTAATATAATATTTTTAATTAAAATATATTAATAATCAATTTAATTATTAATATCCTAAAGATTATTTTTAAATAATTTATTTAATTCTTCTATTTCTTCTTCTTCTTCACTTGATAAATCCATATCTTCAAATGAATATTTTTCTTTTATATTTTGAGCTTCTAAATAAGCATTTAATGCATTTTTTCTTAAATCGTAAGCTTTTTTTTTAGCTGCTAAATAAATTTCTTTATAAACTTCATTAGGATCTCTTAAAGAAATTTTTTCATTATTATTTTCAAAAATTTCCAAATTTACCTCTTCTAATTGATTTCTTTGATTATTAAAAATTGTTTTTTCTTCTTGATTTAAATTATCAATATTTTCTAAACTTTTTTCTTCTAAATAATCTTTTTTTATAAATTCTCTTTTTTCAACAATATCTTCTTTTTTTTCTATATTTTCTAAATTTAAATCACTATTTTTAAATTGATTACTTTTTTTTTCTAAATTATCAGATTTATTTAATTTATTTAATTTTATTAAACATTGATTTTCAAATTCTTTTGGAGGTATTAAAACCATTAATTGGGTTAATGTAATTTCAATTTGAATATTTTTAGCATTAAATCTTATTCCTTCAATATTAATTAATGGAATTATTTCAGATTCATTTGTTAAATTTTCTAAATTATAAACTTTTTCATTTTCATCATATGCATTACAAGTTCCTCCTTTTAAATATGTTCTTACTAAAAAGTATTTACCAGATTTATATGGTCTAATAATTGGATTCATCATTTCATCTATATCTATATCTGAAACTTCATTATGAAACCATAAAGTTTTTTTTTGAATTATTAAATCTTGACATTTTTTTTCAAGCTCTTCAAACCAACTTATTACTTCTTTATTTCCACTAGAAAACATTAGATCTGTATAAACTTTATTAGAATTTTTAATTATACCTTGTTTAGTTAAAACTTTAGGTAATTGCATATACAAATTTTTAGAACCTTTAGATACATATAATTTAGTAAAATATGAACCACCAGATACAGAATTAGGATTATCTAAAATTATTTCATCAAAATTAAAATCCTGATTAATTTCATAAACTTTATCCATTAAAATTTTAAAAGAAAAATACTAAATAAATAACACGCAATTTAATTTTATTTTGTAAAAATATAATCTAAATATATGAATTTTTCATTATTTTCTTAATACTATATATAATGAATAATTTAAGAAGAGGTTCTAGACATCGAAGACATCGTAGAAATAGTAGATCTCGCCGTCGTGGTGGAAATCCTTTAGGAATGGAACTAGCCAAAGGTTCTGTTCCATTTGGATTATTTGCTCTTAGTAATTATTTAGGCGCTCCTAAATCTAGAAAGAGTACAAAAAAAGGAATGGTCCGTAAAACTGCTCGTAGAGCCTACATGAAATAAATTTTTTATTTATATAATTTTTACTAATTATTTTGATATAAATTATATTTAGATATAAATATATTTAAATATAAATGAACTCTAGAGAAAATTTTTATAACAATATTAAAGAATTTAATTATATTGATCATCAAATACAAATTATTCAAGAAAATTTAAATAAGCTTAAGTTAAAAAAAAATGAAATTAAAAAAAATATTATTCTTTATGTTAATGAAAATGATTTAAATAATGTATCTATAAAAATAGATAATAATTACTTAAAATTTATTAATTGTAAATATATACATCCTATAACTCTAAGATATTTAAAACAATGTTTAAATGATTGTATAAAAGATAAAGAACAATCAGAATTATTATTTGAATATATTAAAGAAAAACGAAATATAAATAATTATTTAGATATAAAAATTTGTAAATAAAAATAGATATAATTAATATATGTCTGTTTATATAAATATTAATACTATATCACATGATAAAAAATTAAAAGATCTTTCTATACCATCTTGTCTATTTATTAATCCAAATTTACCACAGAAAGATCACTATCTTCTTAATATAATAGATAATTTAGTTATTGATGAAAAATTATATAATAAATTATTAGATCCGGATAGGTTAATTGTTAAAAAATATACAAAATCATCTAAAAAATATAATAATAAAACAAAAAAAAAATATAAAAAAAAATAAAAATATAAAAATTATAAAATATTAAAATTATATTATTTTATTAAAATAATATAATTAAAAAAAATTCTTTAAAAATGTAAATAAATTAAAATTGACTCCAATTATTTTCATTAAATGGAGAAATTATAATATCATTTAATTTATTTCTATATTTATTAATTTTTTTTTCCATTTTTAATTCATCAACAGTTTGGGGGAATTTACTATTATTATTCATTAATATTTGTTCAGATCCTGTAATTTTAGGTTTATAACCATAACAATTAACACCAAATTTAATATTGGGATTTGCTATATATCCTCCATTTATACCAGCTCTTCCACATGCATTTTCATGACCTTTTATCTTTCTTAATTTATCCCAAGTATTGATATTAGTTGGGAACAAAGCTAATTGATCAGCAGACCAACCATAATTACACCAATCAGCTCCTTTTTCATATGCTTCTTCAATTTGAGGATAAGTAGCTAATTCAGCATCATAAGCTTTACACAAAGCTTTAGCTTGATTATATGTATAAATATTTTCTGGTATGTTAAAAACTTGTTTATTTAATAAATTTCCAGATATATCATTATTTTTATTATCACCGTCTGAATTTTTTGCTAAATAATTTTTTGTTTTAATTTCAAGTTTTGGTTCATTACTAAATATGTCTGATAAACTTGCTATTATATCAATATTATAAAAATATGAAATTCCATTTAAAAGTACTAAAATAATAAAGACAGCCCATAATAATACTTCTAAAAATATTAATGAACCATTACTTGAATTATTAGAATTTGAACCATTTTGACTAATAACAGAAAAGATTATATAAAAAACTATTAATATTCCTACTAAAATTAGTAAAAATAAGGGATTAATATCAAAATTTTTTAAAGAATTTAATGGGTCATTTGGAAGTCCTGTAACTGAATTAAATTCCATTACTATTATATATTAATATCTATTTTATTTTTCTAAAGAAAAAACAATATGATTTTTCAGTTATTAATTTATTTTCGGATATTTCTTTAACAATTGTATCATTAAACATCATCCATTTATTATTTGCTGTTTTAATATACGCAAAATAATGACCTCCCCAAGTACTTCCTGAATGATTACAAATAGCATATAAATCATATATACTATCATTTTTATTATAACCTATAATGTATTTATTTAAATTTATATTAGTTAACGGAACATTAACTATAGTATGTATTTTACGATTATCATGAGTAAACCTTTTTAAATCTACTATTAATATATCTGGTAAACTCCAAAAACAAAGATTTTTGATAACATTTTGTTTTTGATTAGTTTCATCATTGTACCATGCATTATCTCCATCTAATAACTCTCCTTTACTATATAAATCAAAACAATCAAATAATGTTGGATTTTTAATATTAGAAGGAATTGATAAATTTATTACACTAAATGGTTCGGGAGTTAGACTTTTTACTTTATTTTCTAAACACTTAATTTGTGAAACTTGAATTCCATAAAATAAATCTAAAATTTCTGAATAACTTTTACTATACATATTTTGTATCATTTTATAACAAATTTTAGCTAATTTGTCACTATTATTTTGTGGAACTCCAGAAATTTCAATATTTACCTCTCTCTCTAATCCATTATGAAAACAATCTATTATAAAAAATAAAAACTCTGGCATATCATTTTGATCAAATCCACAAAATAAACTATTGCCTTTTTTATTTGAAACTTCTTGAATTCCTTTTAAAAATCCATATGGAGCAATTGTACAATTCTCTTTCCACATTAAATTATATAATTTATTCCACTCTACTAAAAGTAATGAATCAATTATATTATTTAACTTTCTTTCACTTGATACTTTTTTAAAAATATCATTTAATTCATAAGTATGTGAAAGTATTTGAATACAACTATTTAAATAACATGTATTACCTAAATTAGCTAACCCTGTTAATCCCTTATTTTTATAATTATCAAAATTCATAAATAGATTTATTATAATATATTTAAACAGATTTATATTATAATATTTTATTATGAATACTAATTCACAAAATCAAGTCTTATCAAATTATTTAGATTTTGTTTCCTCTTCTCAAAATTCTATTAATGAGTTATTATCATTAATTAGACAACAAGATAACACTTTTCAAAATATTTTAATACGACATCACAATTTACCTTCTACATTACGAAATCAATCTATTTATAATCCTTCTAGATCAAATCATTTAAATATTAATAATAGAAGAAATTCACTTTATAATTCACATAGTTCTGGACCTTATTCAGTACCAAGTTCAAATTATAATTGGAATAATTTATTATTTAGAAATTTTCAAGAAAGAACAATACCTAGACAAGCAAATATTAGTAATACTCAAAATCCTCCATCTTTAATTCAAATTTTAAGAGCAACTGAAACTAAATTATATTCTAGTATTAGTGATCCTGTAAATTCAAATTGTCCTATCTCTCAAGAAGAATTTAGTGAAAATCAAGAAGTAATTCAAATAAAAAATTGTTTACATATTTTTAAACCTGATCCTTTACTAAGATGGTTTTCTAGAAACTCTACATGTCCATATTGTAGATATGATATAAGAAATTTTAATAATATTGATTTATCAAATAATAATCATATTGAAAATACTAGTGAAATAAATATAGAAAATGAAACTACAAATAATACTGAAATTATAGGAAATAATGAAATAAATATTAATAACGAAAATTCTAATGAAACAATGGTACAAACAATATCAAGATTAATTACTGATAATATAAGAGATACTCTAAATAATGAAAATGAAGAATTTTACTATACAATTGTTAGTCAAAGATTTCAGAATCCTGAAACAAGAGAATAAAATATATTTATGAAATATTTAATTTAAAAATATTGAATTATATTTATTATATTAATGGATAATAAAATTTTATTTATCACAGGAGGAGCAGGATTTATAGGATCAAATTTTATTAATATATTTAGTAAAAAATATCCTAATGCTAAAATTATAAATTTTGACGCTCTTTATTATTGTGCAGATGAAAATAATATAAATGAATTTATAAGAAATTCAGACAAGTATAGATTTATTCATGGTAATCTTCAATCTTATGATCTTTTAAAATATATTTTTCAATCAAGTTCTATTACTCATATTATTCATTTTGCAGCTCAATCACACGTTCAAAATAGTTTTACTGATTCAATACAATATACAAAAGATAATATATTAGGAACCCATAATCTTCTAGAAGTAGCTAGACTATATTGTCCTAAATTGGAGAGATTTATACATTGTTCTACCGATGAAGTATATGGAGAATCTATGTTAGATGTAAATGAAAAACATAAAACAGAGCAATCAGTTCTTTGTCCTACTAATCCATATGCTGCATCTAAAGCTGCAGCTGAAATGTTAGTAACTTCATATAATCATTCTTTTAATATTCCAATTATTGTTACACGAGGTAATAATGTTTATGGGCCAAATCAATATCCGGAAAAAGTTATACCTAGATTTATTAAACAATTAAAAAACGGAGAAAAGGTAACAATTCAAGGAGATGGAACATGTGTTAGAGCATTTTTACATGCATATGATACTGCCAATGCATTTATAACTATTTTAGAAAAAGGTAAAATAGGAGAGATATACAATATAGGTTGCAATGAAGGTATGGAATATTCGATTTTGGATTTAGCTAAAATACTTATTAAGAAAATCCATGATACAGAAGATTATGAAAAGTGGATTACATATATAGAAGATAGACCATTTAATGATAAAAGATACTTTATAAGTAATCAAAAATTGCGGGATTTAGGATGGAGTATACAAATAAGTTTCAATGAAGGAATTAAAATTTTAGTATAATGTATGAAGATTGGTGTATGTATTAGAGCAAAAAATGAACAAAAAATAATATGTGATTGGGTAAATCATTATTTAAAACTAGGGTTTGATAAAATTTTTATTTATGATAATATGTCTGAACCAACTATAGAATCTTGTTTAAAAGAAAAAAATTTATTAAATGATATGGTTTTTATTAAAATAGATACTATTCTGGAATCGAATCAACCAGTAATATATCAAGAATGTATTGATCAAAATAAAGATCTAGATTGGCTTCTATTATGTGATACTGATGAATTTTTGTGGTTAAAAGAAGGAACTATTAAAGATTTTTTGTCCAAATTTTCAGAAGATACTTGTACAATATTAATTAATTGGTTAGTTTATGGAACAAGCAATTTACAAACATATGATATAAATAAATCTGTATTTGAACAATTTACTCTTAGAGAAAATTATAACCATTTTTGGAATATATTTGTTAAATCATTTGTTAGACCAAATTTAATTGAAATAATTGGTAATGTTCATATAACTTATAATAGTAATTATAAAGTTTGTAATATCTATAATAATTATATCTCACTTACTAATGATTTAAATATATGCGATTATCTAGATAAAAATTTAAATGATAATTCACCATTAGTATTAGTTCATTATATGACTCTAGATTTTGAAAGTATGTTAGAAAAGTTTAAAAGAAATCATGATGGGATACTTTTGTTAAAAGAGGATATAAAATATTCTTTAGAATGGTATAAATCAAATGATTATGGTTTTAAAGATAATGTCAAAGATTTACGCATGAAAAAATATATTTAAATATATTTAAATATAGATAGTAATATATATATATATATGTATATATGTATATATGTAATTTAACAGGAAACGAGTTTACTATAGAAGATAATGAAAAACATAGAGAAGGAGCAAATGTATTTGGATTAAATAGTAGATTAAGAGCTGTCATATATGTGTTATCAAAAGTTTTAAAATGTAAAGAAATATTATATAATGTTGAACCAGATAAAAATATAAGTGGAATTGGAATGTCTGATGCTCCTAAATTAGCAATAGAATTATCTAAAAAATTTGATTATTTAAATACATTTTATCATACAAATCCCTTCCTAGATATTTATAATGAGCAACATGTATCTAGTTATAATAATTTAGATTTTATCATTTCATCTGATGTCTTTGAACATATATCTCCATATCCAAATATTCAATATGCTTTTAATAATCTTTTTAAAATGCTTAAAGCTGGGGGACATATAATTTTTTCAGTTCCATTTATTTATGATAACTATTATGAACATTTTCCTTCTCTTTTTGATTATTCTATAGAATTTGATAAGGAAAATAATAAATATTATATTAAAAATAAGACAATTGATGGTAAGTATGAAATATTAGATAAATGTAAAACTCATTCTGGTGAAATAACTGATTTATGTTTTCATGGAGGACCAGGTTCTACATTAGAAATGAGAATTTTTTCTCAAGATGTATTAATAAAATACTTAAAAGAGAGTGGTTTTAAAGAAATAACTTTTTACGATCCTAATGAAATAAGAGATATGAAAAAATATGGTATTTTTTGGGCAAATAAGTGTTCATTAGTTTGTTCTGCTAAAAAATAATATATAATCGATAATAATGAATATATTATTATATGGCAATTGTCAGCTTTGGGGTATTAAAGAATGTTTATTTTCACTAAATGACTATAATACTGAATATTTAGATTGTTATATACAAGAAAATGATGAAAATTATATGTTACAAAAATATAAAAATGCTGATATAATTATTACACAACCAATACGAGATAATTATAGGGATAAAACTTATTTATCTACAAGTTATATAATAAAAAATTGTAAAAAAACATGTAAAATAATAATATTAGACTCTTTACATTTCGATTTTTATTATTGTGACTTAAAATACACATTTTTTAAAGATAAAATGCTTGAGTATCCCGAGCATTATCATTACCAATATATGATAGACTGCTATAAAAATAAGGTTTCGGTAAATGATTATATTAAAAATTATATAAACAATATTGATTTAATATCAAAAGAAGATTTAGAAAATAAAGCAATCACCAGTATTAATGAATTAAAAAGAAGATATGAAAATAATAAAATAAACTATACTGGAGAAAATATATATTTTATATACTCAGGAGATTATATAAATGATAATTATAGAGAAAAACTTCTATTTTATAGTATGAATCATCCAACATTTCATCTTTTAAAATTCATAAGTGAACAAATAGTTTTATTGCTAAATTTACAAAATATAAATTATAAATTTTTTGAAATAGATAATAGTAAATGTATTATTTATAAATGTATTCAAAAGGTTGTTAAATTCAATATTGATGAATGTAAATTAAAACTTCAAGATAGAAATAATGGAGAAATAAAAGATACAATAGAAGATATCACTAAATTATATTATGATACATATAATATGGTAGGATTCTGTTAGGCAGCTAATTATAAAATGTGTTTAATTACATTTTATAATTAGCAAAAAATTATATTTTTTAATCTGTAGAAAACTAAAGGAAATCCACTAATTATTTATACAATTTTACGCAAAACTGTTACTGGTTGATAATAACATAGTGGTGCTGTGTCTAAAAACAAATTTTCTTTAGTATGACCATACCATTTTTCTTGTTTAAAATTATTAAAGATTAATGGTAATCTAATGGGTCCATAAATTCTATGTGCATTCCAAACCAATGCGTCTTTACCTACAGGTGCTCCCCATATTAATAAACCGTTATCTGTTAAATTATTATAAATGTTATTCATTACTTTTATATCTCCATTTGGATCTAGAGGATCACCATATCTACCTAATCCACTGTGTTCTATTGAAGAAAATGTTATTATAGCATCATATGTTTCTATATTTTTTTCAAAATGATTAAAATAATCTTTACATTTTAATTGTATATTTTCAGAATTGAAGAATGGGACATTATAATCAATTGTTGTTACTTTGTTCGACATATTAAGTAATATGGCCTCTATCCAAGGTGTTTCTGAACCAATAACTGCTACATTTTTATTTTTGATATTATAATCTTCAAATGAAGTTAATAAGTTTACACATACTTCATGACCATAACTTGATATTCCCTCAAGGTTATTTTTGATATTATCAGGTGTAAATCTATTCATATGATCATTAATTAAACTATTACTCCATTCTACACCATTTTTTTTACTATCGTCAAAAAACCAACTCCCGTCGAACGTATGTGGACAGTCTTTTTCGAAAATTGGTATTTTTCCATTCATTGTATATTCATTTTTAAGTTCTTCTGGAATTATTTTATAAGGACTGTTATGATATTCTAAAGACATTATTTATATTATAGAATATTATAAATCTAAATAATTAAGTTTTTTAGATTTATAATTTGCTAAAATTTATATTTTTAAATTTGGATGCTACTAAAGAAAATCCACTAACTCTATTCTCATCTGCTGTAAATATTGCTTCTGAATTTGCTAGTATTAATAATTCGGTTATTGTATTTAAAATTCCTTTTTTAGTAGCATGTATATCACCTGTATGTGCTATTTCAAAATCAGTTGTTAGAATATGATTATATTTCTCTTGTAGTTTTTTTTTAAGTGCAATGGAGTCAGTAGCCAAAAATATTGCTGTAGAATCTTTTTTTTTACTAATAAATCTATCTAACTTATCTTGATTAAAACTTGAAACATTAGGATTATCTAACTCTGCAAAGCACCCAATTCTTATATGAATAGAAATATATTTAGTATATTTTAAATAATTGGGTATATTTTCAATAATCTTATTATCAAAGTAAAATATATCATATAATTTAATATTATTAGGAAAAAAATAATTATTAATATCATATTGAGTTTTGTCAAAACTAAAAAGTGATGCGGGATTAATAACATGAAATATTTCAGAATTTAATTGATTAAAGTCTTCTTCGGTTTTAAACTTATAATTTGAATCAATAAGAATCATATTATCAGATATGTCTGATAATTTAATATACATTATATCATATATAAATTTCAAATATTCGTCATGTATATTGTTATAATTTATACAATATACTGCTATATTATATTTTATTCCAATTTTAATTAGAAAAGATAAATATTTTATATAATCACCAATTCCACCACAAAGGTTATCTGAAGTTTTAAAATCGAATGCTATTTTTTTATTATAATTTTGATATTCTGATATATATTTTTCCATATATATATATATATATTTTTTATTTTATATACGCATAATGTATATAACTTTTGCGGTGTTTTTATTATCCCATTTAACTCATCATATTTCATATTACGTTTTTTTGATTAAAAATATATAAACTTATTTAATATAATGCCTTCTTTAAATATTAATTGGTTAAAAGATAATCTAAAAAATGTTAATATAGAAAAAGATTACCCAGTTTTCATTGAAACAGGAACTTTATATGGTAATACTATTATTCCACTTGAAAAATATTTTACTGAACTTCATACAATCGAAATAAAAAAAGAATTATTTGATCACGTTAAGAAAACAAATAATAAATCAAAAATAATTTTTCATTTAGGTGATTCAGGTGAAATTTTAGCTAAAATTTGTCCAGATATTAAATTAAATACTATTTTCTTTTTAGACGGACATTGGTCTTCTAATAATACTGGAAAAGGAAATAAAGATGTCCCATTATATGAAGAATTAAAATGTATAATGGCATATCTGAAGCATAAATGTATTATTATTATTGATGATTGTTTTCTTTTCGGCAAAGGACCAAATAAAGGAGATTGTAATGAAAATTGGGAAGATATAAACACTCAAGATATATTAAAATTGGTTAATCCAAGAATAGAAAAATTTTACTTTGGTGATAGTGATTCTAATAAAAATGATAGATTAGTCATATTTCTTAATGAAAATTCTTAATTAACATTATTTATTACATGTTATACATAAGTGCCAACCTAATTTTTCTTCTAAAATCTTAAACATATTATCTGGCATAGCTTGAAACCAATCTTCTTTTACATATTTATTATTTTTATATTCTTCTATTTTATATGGAAAAATATGGGTTTGATGTATTTTAATTTTATTAAAATCTTTTAACAAATCATATACTTGTGTATTTGTATACGTGTATGCTAATGGGCATTCATTTTGAGCTTCATATTGTTCTTGTTTTTTATCAATAAACATTTTTTTCCACGAATTTTCAGCATATAACATTAATTTTAAAGTACCTTTTGGCTTTAATAACTTATAACAATTTTCTATAATTTTTTCTGGATTTGGACTATGATGTATAACACCAAATGAATATATTAGATCAAATGTTTCTAATCCTAAAAAATTTAAATCTTCTTCTGCGTTTATATTATATAATTCGCCAGAAAGATTATATACATTTAATCTTTGTTTTGTTAGTTTTAATGATTCATCAGATAATTCTATTCCAGTATATTTTGCACCATTTTTTATAAAATTTATAGCAGCTGTGCCCAAACCACAACCTATTTCTAAAATTTTTAAATCATTACAATTTTTAAAATCAGCAAAATCTAATATATGGGGCTCTACAAAGTGTTTTTTCTTTTCTACTTCATCGAAATATTCCTTTGTTCCTTTTTCTAATTTTGAGTGATTTAAATTACATGGTCTATTATTCCAATAATCTTTAATCTTATCAATTTCTTTAATGGCATTTTTATTTTCACACATATTATATATATTATATTAGGTTATCTTATTTCAAAATCAAACATATTACCAAATTCTTTAATAACTTCGTCGATCATATGAGACTCATCTCTTATAGTGACTTTTTTTCCAGCTTTAACTAAATTTCTAGCTATTTTCAACTTAGCACTTTCTTCTATAATAGGAATTTTACTACCTTCTTTATAACAAATATCTTCAATCAGATATTCTTCTTTTCCATTTTCTAATAATTGATTAGTCAGGAACATAGAATGTTCCTCATTATATTTTGTAGTAGCTACTAATAAATCACTATTAAGATTAACAGAATCTACTATTTGTTTTAATGCCTTTGTATCTCTAGGAAAACATGGTCCTCCAAATGAATAACCTGGATTAAAATATTTATTTCCTATACGAGAATCACTACCTATAGATTTAAGAACTTTGTTTTTATCTGCTCCTAATTTATCACAAACATCCGATATCATATTAGCAAATGATAATTTTGTAGTGATAAATCCATTAATTGAAATTTTAACCATTTCAGCTTCTATTGGTGTTAAAATACAATATCTTGGAGTTGTTACAGTAATATTTTTATAAATTTTTTCTAGTTTTCTACCTAAAGTATCATCTTCTGTCCCAATCAAAATAATATCTGGATTTCTAAACCCTTTTATTATTTCACCCTGAGCAATAAATTCAGGATTGTAATTTACATTTGTGTTTTCACAATCTTTAAGAAGTAATTTCGCAATATCTCGTATATATCCAGGCATTACAGTACAACCTATTATCAAACTTTTATTTTTTACTTTATATTTATTAATTTTTAATAACAAATTTGATAAAATAGAGTGGTCATAAAATCTTTCTCCTCCTCCATTGGGTGTTGGAACAATAATAAAAATAATATCTGAGTGATTTAACCCTTTTACTAAATCTGTAGTAGCATAAAAATTTTTACTATTTTTAAGTAATTCTTCATATTCTGGTTCTTTGCTACTAAAAGTCTTGTTATTTAATGATTCTACATAACTAGGATATATGTCTACACCACATACATTAAATCCAGCTTTTTCAATTAGTAATGCTATGCCTAATCCTAATTTACCAATTCCCAAAACAGTAATATTTTTATCTGACATATTTATATTAATAATATTTAAAATATATAATAATAACATATATTCAATTTCTTTAGAAATTTCTCCCTTATAAGAACCCTTAGTAAAATCATGAGATTTAATTTTGTTAATCATATCCTTATCGTTATCACTATTAATAGTTATTTCATCGTCTATTTTTAATAACTCTTTTTTTAATTATTTATTTCTTGTTCTGTATTTTCAAATAAATTTTTATAGTTATGTATAAAATATCTAATTTTATTATTTAATAAAAATTTGTAAAATATTCATTTGAATAATAGAACCATTCTAATTTATTATAATCAATTCATCATTATTGATTAGTTTTTTTAACATAATTAATTAATAATGTTTATCACAAAATTCTAAATTATCTAATTTATCCATTATTTTATCTACAGTACATTTTCAAAAAAATTTTTAGCTATATAGCAAAATTATAATTTATCATTTCTTAACAAACCCATTATATTTAATATACATCATTAATAATTTTTAATAAATCTGAATAAAATCTTTTATATGTTAGATCTGATTTATCCATATTTTTTAGATAATTGTATGTTTCTGTATATATTTTATTAAATAATTCTCTATTATTTAGAATAAAATTTACTTCAATAATTTTATCATAAAACATTGGATAATCTTTACCTAAGTATTCTTCCGTGGCAGGTAATCTAGTAACAAATGCTGGTGTATTGGTCTGAATAATTTCTAATACTGAATTATTTGCAGATGCATTATATAATGGTATTAATATAATACTTGTAGTTAATAATACATCATAGTCTTTGAAATTGGATATATAAGGAATTTGTAATGTATTTTTAATTTTAATAAATTCTTGATAATTTGATATAATTTTATTATGTAGTAAATCTTTATATAATCTGTCATTTCTAATGTTTTCCAACTTTATTCCACTTAACCAAAATTTGTTATTAATCAACTTAGAATTAACTTTAATAATATCACTAATATTTCTTAATTGTTGTCCTAATAAAATTAAATCAAATTTTTTTAAACTTAGAAAGTTTTTTAAATTAAATTTATTATAAAATTTATCTATAGGATGTTTTAAATTATAAATTCTAATATTTTTTAGAGATATAACTTGTTCCAAGTAGTTTTTCATATAATTACTTAAAACAATTAACCCTTTACAATTTTTAAGAGATTCAATAAATTTATTTTTTTTTAATAGATTGTCAATATGTGTCATCCCCCATATTGTTGGAACGTTATGAGTAAAATGAGTTATACCAATCCATTTATGATTAATTATTGTACAATTATCATTCCATAAAAAGTTATTTTCGCAACAATCTTCTAAAATAATCTTTTCTGTATAATTTAAATTACTTAAAATAATGTTATTATGTATACCATATTGTATAATTGATTTCCATCCACCTCTATGTGAAACAGAATTGAAATAATCTTCATTATTTAAAAATAATTTTTTATAATATGGTAATTTATTATTGTCTGACAAGAAAAAATTATGTCCACCTAATGGATCAGGTGATTTTTGAGTTTCTTGAGAAAAATTTATAGCTATATGTCTGGGTGCTACACTTCCAATATTTTTTTCTAGAAGAGATTTTGAAAAATATACATCTTCTGGAATAATATAATTATTGGTATTTTTCATATATTCTATTAACATTGGACCTAGTTTTAAATTTTTTTCCCAGTCTACTTTTTCTATTACTTCTATCATCTTACTTTTACTTCTAAGAGAAAACCCACCATTTCCTACACCATATTCTTTTTGATTAATATGTTCATCTTGATGAATTGGCCAAGGTGCTCCAACATAATCATATTTTAAAAAATCATCTATTCTATTATGGAACATGTAACTATCTTCTTGATATAATAACAATTTTTCACCGTTGAAATTATTCCAAAATTCTTTATTCATTAGAAGACTACTATATTCAGCTGTATTTAAATTATCAATATTAAGTTTTATTATTTTTATATTTTCAGAAATTCTATTACATATATTTCTCATAAAATTATAATTTAAATTACCACATACTACACTGTGACTCCAATTTGGTAGTTTGATAATTATATTTCTAATTAAAAATTCACAATGATCAAACTCTCTAAATTCTATATAAAAAGTTTCATATAATTTATCTTTTTCTATATTAGGAATTATTATGTTTTTAATTAAAGGTAGATTAATATTACATAATATTCTAAAATCATCTTTACTAGAAATACTTGTAATATTTGTAATATTTTTATTTGATATATTTAATAAAATTTTATAATTATCACAAAAATTTAAAATTATTCTTTCAAAAACATCTTCCAAATATCCACCTAAGGAATCCTCATTCTTTGGATCTAATTTCTTTTCTATAAATTGTTTATATACATAATCTATATTTCCTTCTATATTATAATATTTACAAACCCAATTATAATCAAAACTTGATTCAGTATTTAAAATATTATATAATAAAGGATCAGTAAATAATTTATCTATAACTTTTTTTGAAAGAATATAACAATTTCCTTCTATAAATCGATTTGTATTATTATTTTGATCTAAGTAATTTAATATTTCTTCTCTATATAATAAATTGATTTCAGGACAATTTGTATTTTCATAATTTTTAAATTCTATATTGTTACTAACCCATTTTAAAGATTCTCCAACAATTTCCCATACTATATCTGGAAAATATCCATCATATTTATAAATATTTTCTATAAATTCTTTATTTAAATTATATACCAATGGTTCAAAATATTTTTTAGATATTTCTTGATTTGATTTTGGATTTAAAAATAATATATATTCATATTTAATATTATTATCATTTAAATATTTATTTACACAAAATTTTGCACCAATATCTAAACCTTTATTTTTTATTTGTAATAAAATAAATTTTCCATTTATTAAATCTTTATTTCCAATAGAATATGTAATTATAATTGAAAAGTATTTTTCAATAATAGTAATATAATTTTTATAATTTTCATAAAACTTAGAAATATCAAAACAATGTAAATGAGCAAATAAATTTTTATTAAAAAATAAACTTTTTTTTGAGTATTCTTCTGCTGTGTAAATCATCTTAAAATGATTTGGTACTATTTTTGTCAAATCATAAATTTTAAAATCTATATTATTGTCAAAGTTTTCAATATTTAAATAATATTTATGAAATAAATTTTTATATAAACAAATTAATATAGATTTTTTATTTAGAATATTATTATTGTTGATAAAATTTTCTTTTTCTATTTCATTTAATTCAATATTATCTAAAGATAAAATTTTATCAATTGTATTTAAAAGATAACAAATATTATCTAAATCATCAGAAATTATAGGTATAAAATTTATAAAATTGTTATATTTCTCTCTTATTAAATCTAGATCCCCATCACCAGGAAGTTCTGATATTATAAAACAATTAAAAGATAAAATATCATGTATTCTAAATAATTCTAATATTGCATTGTTATAATAATGAATATTTAATATTATTTTACTATTATTAATAAACTCTTCTAATTTATCATTAAAAATATTTTCTACTATTTTAATTTTATAACCTTTATTTTTTAATATATTTAAAATATTATTTCGTCTTTTATTTAATGTACCAATAAATAAAATATCTATCAATTTATTTTTAAAATTATATTTATTATTTATGTTTATATTATCAATAAATGGAGTTAGTAATTTTATTTTATTTTTAAGAAATAGTGGATATAAATTTAAATTGGTTACAGAATAATCAAATGTATAATAAGAGTTTAATATATAATTGCTAATTATTTGTAAATTTTGATAGGGAATTGATTCATTTTGATTTAATTGTTCTAATTGATATAAGAAATATTTATTTTTTGGTAAATTAATTTGTTCTTTACCTGGTCTTGCTAATTGCCATTGGGGGGAAAATATAAAATAATATAAATTATTTTCATTTTTAGTTAATTCTATATATTTGTTATTTATAAACTTATTTATAATTAGACATTTTATATTAATTCTATTTAAAAATTTATCTAATAATTTTGCATTTCTTATTGTATATTGATTAGTAAATATCAATAATTTTATATATTGTTTATTATATTTAATAAATAAATTAATATTATGTATTATATTCTTTTCAATTTCTAAATTTTTTTTGATTATTTTTAATCTATCTTCTTCTAATTTATCTTTTATAAAAATTTCATTTAATTGATTATTAAGGTTATTAATATGTTGATTTTGAAAATTCTTAATAATTTCATGTGTTTTTATTTTTTTATTATATTCAAAGTTTGTATTATTACGATTATTTAAATCATTATTATTATAATGATTAATTTGTAAATTATTAGTTAAATTATTAGATACATATTTTATTTCCTTATTTTTTAATTTAAAATTAAGATCCATTATTTATATTTATAATAATTTAAAATATTTTATTATATAAACTTTATAATAAAATATATAATTTTCTTAAATAAAATATATTTCTATTTAAAAACTTTTTTTAAAAAATTGAAACTTAATATATCTAATTAATTATAATTATTATCATTATGAGTTTTTTAATGAAAACTTTTGTTATTTTAAACATTTTTAAATATACATCAGCATTTCCAGGTAGAATTTCTGTTCCAACTGGAAAAGTGGTTGTTCTATATAGAAGTAAAAAATTACAATCAGAAATTTATGAAGGTCCAGTTGTATATTATGATCCTATATTTAGTGAACCACAATTAGTTGATATTCAAAGTCAAAAAGATACAATTCTTGCTTTTCAATGTGTTGCTAAGGATGATCAAATTGTTACTTTTCCTAAAATTGATATTACTAATCAATTACCCCAAGAACATGTAATTAAAATATTAAGTAAATTTGAAAAATTTTATGATAATCCATATATACCATATGATAAAATTTTAATAATTGATGAAACAATTAGTTTTATTAAAGAATTATGTACACAAATAACAGGTGAAGAGTTACGTAAAGAAAAATATAATACATTAAATGAAATATTATATGAACACTTAACTAAATTTCAAATGAATAGACCAGAATTAAATGGTGAAGATACAGGAATAAAAATATTAAGAATATTTATTGAAACTCCAGTTCTAGATGAAAAAGTAGAAGCTAATAGACGGGAAATTGCAATACAAAAAACTGCAAAACAAGCAGAAGAATATAGACAATTAACTGAATTAAAGAAAAAAGAAACAGAAAATAAATTAGAAGAAATGGAAGCTGAAAAACAAAAAAAGATTGAAGCAACACGGAATCTTCAAAAAATAGAGGCTGAAGAGTCAATGGCTACACAAAATAAAATTAAAGGTGAATCTGAAGCTACTGCTATTAGAACCCGTGCTGATGCCGAATCTTATGCAGCATTTAAACGTGCGCAAGATAAAAAAATTTTAATTGAAGCTGAATCTCATGCATTGAAAGATTCTCCCGAATACTTACGTAAACTTCAATTAGAAGCATTTGGTTGTCAAAATAAAGTATATTGGGGAAATGATTTACCGGACGTCTTTCTTTCTCCTAAAAACGACGTTATATAAACCTAAAAAAAATTATAATATATTAATTTATTAATTAATATCAATTACTGTTGGAATAATTATAGGAACAATATGCAAATCACAAATTGATTGTTTTATTTTTAATATAGTATTTTCTGCCATCCTTTTATTATTTCTTAATCTATTTTTTTCTTTTATGGCTTTTGAATATAACATTTCATCAGTTTTTATTTTTTCATTAAAAGCCTTTAATTCATTATTTCTAAGTTTTAATACTTTATTAGCACTATTTAGTTTTTTTAATTCTTTAATTAAAAAAAGAGGACTATTTGTTTTTTTAACATAGGATTTTAACTGTGAAATTTTATAATTATTTATTCTAGATCTTCTCCAACTTAGTAATGGACTATTTCTACTACTTAAGTAATTATTATCAATATAATTTATTCCTTTATTTCCACAATATGGACACTTACTATCACCATTTCTAAACCAAGAAACTATACAATGTGTATGAAATACATGATTACACTCAGGTAATTTATAATTTTGTGATATTGTTATATCCTCTTTGCAAATCAAACATTCTTGTTCTACTAAAGATAAATTATGTAGGTTAATTATTGCAGTATTCATTTATTTAAATTATCTTATATTTTTAAATAATAAATATTGTAAAAATAATTTATAAATATATAATTATAGTTTTATTATTTCAATTTATTAATATATTGATCAAAAATTAGTTTTTTTATCTCTTTACATCTTGCTTCTTCTATTTTTTTTGATAGTTTTTCTTCATCTTCTCCCCATTTATCCTCTAATTTTTTTAGTTGTTCTTTCCATGGTCTACAAGTATGACCTTGAACATCTCTAAATTCTTTAATTTGTTCTAAAACTAATGCAAATAATTGTTGTAAAGGTTTCATAATTTGATTAGTAATATAATGAGCATAATCAATTTCTAAATTTTCTTGTTTAATAAAATCAGGAGTTTCTATTTTTTCTCCCTGTAAACATTTTTTATTATTATTTTTAAAGAATGCATAACTAATTCTATCTCCAGGTTTTGGTTTATTTCCTGAATCTCTATCACCCATTCTATCTGCCAATACTTTATGAGCGATTTGTTGAGGATTTTTATAATTAGACCTTAATGATTTTGTAATAATTAATTTTTCTAAAGGATAATTTCCTTCTATAATATTATTCATACATTCTTTAACATATTTGATAGCTACACTAACTGATCCTCCTTTCATTAAGATATTAATTGTTTCACCATATATATCTTTTACTATATCTGCATTATCTCTTCTTTTTAAAACCAAACCCATTGATTTTAATTTTCCTTTATCAGGATCAAATTCATGTAACATTCCTACATATCTCTTTTTTGATAATAAACAAAATGGTAAAAATGTTTTTTCATATTCTAAATCATGTGGTTTTTTTAAAAATTTCGTAGCTAAAGCTCCAGCTTCCTGTGCTAATTCTATAGTTATCTTTAAAGCTTCTTTACCAACAATTTCTGTTTTTTTATCACTTTCTTTTAAATTAAATTTAAAGAATACACTATCAGTATCTCCATATACTATTTCTGCATTTGTATATACTTTTCTTCCATCTTTAATTGTAACCATTCTATCTTTATAAAATTCCTCTATAACATTTTTTCCATATATTAATAATGATCTACCTATTGCAGTTGTACAAGCAGCTACATCTTTTTCAAAAAATGAACTTGTTTTTGCTCCTGTTTGTCCATATAATGAATTAGCTGTAATTTTGATAGATAATTGTCGCTTATCTAAAATATTTTTCATAAACTCATCTTTCTGTAATGGAATTAATTTTCTGGTATCTTTTCTTGCTTTTAATAGTTCCTCTAAAATCGCTGGAAGTACTCCTTTATTATTATTTGGATATTGAGCAAACCTGCAAATTTTATAACCTACTTTAACTTTACTTGCAGCAGATTTTGCTGATTTACGTTGCCAATTAAATAAATCAAATGAAACATTTACATATTCATAATTTGATAAATTATCATATATAAAATTTCCATCTTTATCTTTTTCTCCTGTTTCTTTAATTAAATTTCCATTTAAATCAAATTCTTTTGTCCACACTTTACTATCATGTGATAAATTTTCACTAATCATAGATGATGGATATAAAGAACTATAATCTACACAAGCGACTGGATCATTTAAATATATATTACATTTAGGTTCTAAGACAATCGCACCTTCATATCCTTCATCATCCTCACTTTTTTCAAGAACCGGCATTAATACTTTTTTTTCTCTACATTTTTTAGCTACATAACTCTGTAATTTTATTCCTTGACCTCTATTAACTAAATAGCTCTTTGGAACATTACAAAGAGCAGCCATTTCTACATAAAATGTTATTACATCAATTTTTTCTAATACATCTAGTGTATTTTTACAATCCTTTAAACAATATTTTGCAATTTTTGCCCTATCATTATCTGTTCCATTTGCTATTTTAAAAATTTCTTGAGGTCCTACATCGTCCTTTGCTAATCCCCATGTAAATTTTTTTTTATCTGTATTTATACTTTCATTTCCTTTAATTATAAAATAGCCAATTTCTTCATTAATATTAATAATTTCAAATTTTTTACCATTTTTATAAGGATTTATACTAAATCCAACTTCTTGAAAGGCTACAAAACTACCTACTTCTAATCCTTTTAAATTTTTTGTATAAATTATTGTATTTTTTTCTTTATTTTCTATTTTAATTATAGAATCTCCTATAAAATATCCTGATATATAATCTAGTTTATAGCAACTTAATTGAAACTCTCTTCTTAAATAATTTAATAAATCTATTTTTAATCTTCCTGTCATATTAATATATCTTAATTGATATTCTCCACTTGCTAATAAGATTTTATTAGTTTCAATATCTTCTTTATTTGTTTTCCAATCTTTTTTTAAACAAGGTTCATTAATATTTCTTCCTAAACTTAAAAATTCTTTTCTACAATCTAATTCTTGTGCTCTTTTATCCATAAAATCATCATCAAATCCTGTAATATTATATCCAATTACTATATCTGGATTTTCTCTTTGAATAAGTTTTGTCCATGCTAAAATTACCTCTTTTTCTGTATCATAACTTTCTATTTTACAACTTTTAACATTATCTGGTATATTACATCCTTTTAAAACAATACAATGGTTTAAATATTCTTCTTTTTCTCCAAATTTTTTAAATGTAGAACCTATAAATGTTACTTGATCTCCTTCTAATTCTGGAAATAAATTTTTTTTACTTAATGTTTTATTTAATTCTTTTATTTTTGTATCTCTACTACATGTATCATGTAATAAATTTATAATAGTTCCTTCTTTATTTGTATAATTTTTAATATATTGTTTTTTTTTATTAAATTTTATTTCACCTAGATTTTCATGATTTTCTACTTCTTCTCCTTCTTCACATTCTTCATCACTGCTTATTTCATCTATTTCTATTTGATTTATTTCACTGAAACTTTCTGTAGCTGGTTTTAATTTTATCCACTCATTAAAATTTTTAGTAACTTCTTCTTTTGAAATTTTATATTTTGGATATACTATATTTATATCATTTATATCACTATAATTAAATGCTGTCAGTATCATCTGTTCTAATCCTTCTTTATTTTGTAAATTTTTATTTTTATTCCATACATCTATTATATCTGTAGCTAATTTTTTATAATCTTTTTTTGCTAATGGAAAATCACCATGACTACTACTTGCTTCAATATCAAAACTTAATATTTTATATGGAACTATAGATTCTTTATCTGGAAGTGGAATAATAAATTTATAATCTATTTCATATTCATATTTACAAGTTGTTTTTTTATTTTTAAATATACTACATTTTTTTAATGGTATTGCTATCCATCCTGATGGACTTATTTCTTTTATATGAAATAATCTCAATAAACTTGGTATATTACTTTCATATATTAATAATGATTCATAATTATTATCATCTATTTGATATATATATCCTTCTTTATTTAATTTTCTACTTTCAAATATTCCTTTATTATAATAATCAGTATACCATAATTTTTTAACTTTATTAAATGCTCCAGTACTTTTAAATTTTAAGCAAATAAAGTTATGATATTTTTCCGCATCAAATCCATCTAATTTTTTTCTTTTTACAAATTCTCCTGAAATTAAAGAATCTTTATAATAATTTCCCATATAATTTTTTATATGTGTTATAAAAGTTATTCTGTTTTCTTCTGTCCAATTATCTCCTACTTTAATATAAAAGAATGGTTCAAATCCTCTTGCTATTAATGAAAATGTATCACCTTTTTCATTTAAACCAAACATTTGTACTAAAAATTCTTTATTATCTTGGTATATGTTAATTTCATTATTATCATTAATTACCTCTTTATCTTTATCATAAACATTAAATTCTAGTAGTTTAAATGATTTCTGCATATTATAATATTTGATTTATATTTATATTCTTCAATTTTATTATAAAAATTGAATAATATAATTAATATTTTTTAAATTTAAGTTTCTTTGATCTATGTTTTCTTGATCGATCTTTTCTTGACATATGTTTTCTTGACCTATGTTTTTTTGATCTATATTTTCTTAACTTATGTTTTTTTGATCTATATTTTTTTCCTCCTCCATTCATAATTGAATTTTGTGATAATAAAAATTTTTTTAAATTTTCAAAACTTCTATCACCACTTTTATATTCATCTTTAATAGTTCCATCTTTATTTAAATACAATATAGTGGGGTAACCATGTATTTCTGTTGGAAGATTAAATTTATCTTTTACACTTCCATCTAGAGAAACAATTAATACACTATCATCTCCATTTTTTTTAGCATATTCTTTTAATTTTTCCCATTCTGGTTTTAATTGTTGACAAAATCCACAATTTGGAGAATGTACTTGTAAAAAACATTCCTGAACTCCATTTTTTAAAGTATTTTCATCATATTCATCTACATTTTCTGGAGTTATATCAATTACTCTCATATATATATATATTAAATATTTTAATTTAATGCATATTTAAAACTAAAATTTATCTAAAGTAATATTATATGAATAACTTAATAATTTTATTTATTATATTTTTAATATTTTTTATTGGTTTAATATTTTATTGCACTAATTCTCGTTCTAAATTATTTGAAAATTTTGAAAATAATTCTCCTAAAATTGATAATATTGGCAATCAATCTATTGATAAAAAATTAAATTTGCCTTGTGGATCAAAAATTCCTATAGAAAATTGTCCTAATGTATTAATGAAAAAAGACAATAAAATCTATTTATATAATAGTAATTTAGCTAGAGTTCCTGGAGTTAATCCTATTGAATTTAATACTTTAGACGAATATGCTGAATTTGTAGAATGGCAAAAATCTCAAAATATTAATTGTCCCATTTTATTTTTAGATACTACTTATGATACTCAAAATAATGAAGTTTATAAAGTTACCACTAATCCTTTTTCACAACCAGAAATTGTCTTGCAAACTGATCAAGCTAGACCTGGCGATGGTTTTATTTCTCCATTAATAAATGCAAATAGAGATCAAGAATTATATCCTTATAATCAAGGCCCTAGGATTCCTGCAGATTTTGACCCTAATAATCAATATATTGGATTAGTTACTCCTTTAGATAAAATATTTAACTCCAAAAAAAATCTTAGTCCTAATCCTATGGATCCTAATTGGGGAGGTCATGATTTTACTCAAAGTCAGATAGACAGAGGATTATTTGATGATGATGTAGTAGAAGGAGTAGGAGTTGGTAAATATAACATTATAAAATTACCTGGTGGTAGTTAATTTCTTTAAAAATATAAATAATAAATATTTAATAGAGAGAATATATTATAATTATAAATTAATTATTATAATATTGGTTTTATAATAGTAGTTTATTTATATTAATTAACATTTTTATCTAAATTATTAAATGTATTTTGCGCTAATTGAATATCTTGTTTTGCTTGATTGGATAAATTACCCCACCAATCGTCTCCATTTCCACTGTTTCCTGTACTATTAAAAGGATTCCACCAATTATTACTTTTATTAAACGAATTACATTGACTTCCTGATTTAATACATAAACCTTTAACATAATTTTCAATATCATTTAAAAAATACATCTTGTCTTTATAATATTGCATAAAAAATGGATTTAAATTAGACCAATTTGTTGCTAGCTCATTTATACCTAATAATCTTGTTAGTTCTCGTGAATCATGAATAAAGTTTAATGTATTATTTAAATTACCAGATATATCCATATTTTCACGTATCCAAGGCAATGTGCTTGGAAGTGGAGAACCTTTAAATTGACTAGCTGCATTTGGTTTCCATCCAAATCTTGTGTCTGGTGATCCTAGTCCACCAGCTGATGCTTTTTCAATAGCTTGTGAAAAATCATCGTATTCTTTTCCTTGAGGAGAATCTTGTGTTTCTTCTTGTTTATTTGTTAATCCTTCAAATACTCTATTTTTTTTATAAACATTACATAATAAAAATACTATTGATATACAAATTATTACATATAACAATAATTCAAGTAATTTATTATTATCTTTTGACATTTATATATAATTTATATATAAATTTATTGTAATAAATATTCTTTAATATTAATTATTACTGATTTTGATATTTTTCTTTTTAATTGTAAACCTATATGTAAATTATCTAAACAATTAGGGTTATTTCCTAAATTTTTTAATAAATTATTTAAAGTTTTATATTCTAATGCTATAGCATTAGCTATATTATAACTTATTCCAGGTATTTGCATTAATAATATTTCTAATATATTATCTTTTGTTATATTTGATTTTTTATTAGGTTTTATAACAGATGCATAATTTTTATCTTTATCTATTTTAATATCATTATAATAACAATTTTTATTATTCTCTCTTTTTAATTTATCACTAAATCTAAAAATTATATTTGCTGTTTGTTTTATATTATTAGAATTAATAATTGAGAATCCTTTAAAATAACTTAATGTGAATAATGAAGAATAAATTATTTGTTTATCTATATTATTTTTAAGTAATTCAATATTTCCTTCTATTAAATAATAAATATTATGATTATGTAATTTATAATTATCTAATCTAAATGATTGTTCATTATATCTACCATCCTTTATACTTGCTAATAAATCTAAAAGAGATTTTCTTTCAATAATTATACTAGGTTCTAAATTTTCGTTTTCAAATATATGTATATCTCCTAATTCTAATGATTTGATTTCAAGATAAATTTCCTTTTCTTTTATTAATTCATTTATAATTGATATTAATAAGTCTGGCTCTCTATTATCAACTACTATCTTCATTTATTATTTATTATTTTATCTTTTTAAATTAAAAAATAAAAATTTATAAACCTGCATATGGTCCAAATCCATAAGGAGATGGACCAGGATTTGTATAAAATTTAAATAAATAGTTAGGTCTTTGTGCACTAAATGAAACTTTTGTTGCAGCATAAGATTGGCTTGGTGTCATAAATCCTGTTGCACTTGGTTGACTTCCACCTTTTTTCATTCCTCCAAAATATCCAGCACGTACTCTTTCTCCTGTTGATGTAATTACATATAATTGTGGAAACATTCCATTTGTTTGTCCTGTAGCACTAAACATAGCTTTACGCGCTACAGCAGATCTACCATTATGACTTTTATATCCATTTCTCATTGTATATATATAATTAAATATATAAAATTATATATATAAAATTATTATATATATATATATTGAATTGTTTATTTATTTATATTTAAGGATTCATTGCATATGGACTTCTTTTACTTTGAACTGGTCTATTTAATACAGTACCATATTTACCTGTTAAACACATTCCTGGTCCAACTTTACAGCAATTTGGAGGACTTGCTAAATAATTCTTTGATACTAAAATATTTATAGGAACACCAATATGAGGTGCTAAACCTGCTTTTTTATTACCTCCACAGGTTGGTCTATTTGTAATAGATGCATTGTAGGCTCCAGCATAACCTCCTGGGCCACCTGATCTTTTAACTCCAGATCCTCTTGGTTGTGTTATACCACCCATTATATTATATTATAATATAATAATTTAAAAAATAAATATGATATATATTATAAATGGAAAATGATGATTTATTAAATAATATTGAAAAAAATATTCAAAATGATGAAGATATAAATTCTACAGAACAAGGTTTATTTTTTAATCCTTATAATCCTATTAACAAAGAGATTACATTGAATATTGTTCAATCTATTCTCTCAAAATATGGAATATCTGCTAAAATATCAAATTTATCTTTATACCAAAGAGCTTTTATTCATAAGTCTTATACTAAAAGACCATTTTTGGAAAATAATGAATTAAATATTAATATTGCAGAAAAACCTATAAATTGTTTAGCTTTAAGTTCCAAATCCAATGAAAGATTAGAATTTTTAGGCGATGGAGTTCTAGAATGTATTACAAAATATTATTTATATAGAAGATTTCCAAAAGCAGATGAAGGATTTATGACAGAAAAAAAAATTGCTTTAGTTAAAAATGAACATATTGGAAAATTAGCATATGAAATGCAGTTACATAATTATTTTATTATTTCAAAACATGCAGAAGAAAAAAAAACAAGAACTAATTTAAAAAAATTAGGATGTTTATTTGAAGCTTTTTTAGGAGCATTATTTTTAGATTTTAATAAAATAGAAATTAATGATGAAGAAAAATGGTTTAACAATATATTTGTTACTGGTCCAGGATTTCAAATGGCGCAAATTTTTGTTGAAAAAATTTTCGAAAATCATGTAGATTGGACTAAACTTTTAAAAACCGATGATAATTTTAAAAATCAATTACAAGTTAAGATTCAAAAAGAATTTAAAGTAACTCCTGATTATTTAGAAATCAGTCATGATTGCGAAAATGGTTATGAAATGGGAGTATATTTATGTTTAGGACAAGCTATTTATGAAAGTGATAAAAAGTTAGCCTTAGATTTTAAACAATTTAATAATTTTTTAGCAATACATAAATATTTACAAGAAAATGATAATGTATTAATTTTATTAGGAAAAGGAGTCCATAAAATTAAGAAAAAAGCAGAACAAATTGCTTGTGAAAATGTAATTAATTTATTAAATAACAAATAAATTTTATATTTATTTAAATCTTTAAACATGTAAACTATTCATTTTTTTTATATTATTTATGATTTTTTCTTATAACTATTTTATTTTATATTATTTTTGATCTTCAGGCATAAAAAATAGAGATCCTATTGTAACAATAATTATACCAATTATATTTCTAGTAGTTAAATGTTGATTAAAATAAAATGCACTAACTAGCGATACTAATATAATAGTTGCAGCCTGCCATATTACATTTACGATAGCTAATGGAACATCAGACAATAGTGCTAAATAATATATATAACCTACAACTGCATAAAGAATTATTCCTAAAATTAAATACATTAAATTTTCATTTTTCTTTTTAGTTTTAGATAATGATGATTTTTCTAAAAATGTTTGTGCAAATGTTTCTGACCCTACTAATATAATTATAAGAAATACCAACTTCCAATCAAATTCGCTAAAAAATTTTTTTAAATTCATTTATATATAAATAATATATAATTATATTTTTTATTTATATATTATAGATGGCTGAACAACTTTTAGCTAAACTTAAAATTAAACCTGTCCCTAAAGTTAAAGAATCTCTCGAAATTAAAGTTAAAAAACCTCCTGGTATTAAAGAAGAAGTTGTTATTAAAACAAAAATAATTGATAAAACTAAAGATGATCTTATAGATAGAAATGAATTTTTAATTGCTATTAAAGAAGATTACTCAAAAAAAAAAGGTACTGAAAAAGTAATTACTAAAGAAATAAGAGAAATAGAAAAAGAAACAAGAGATATTAGTAAAATTATGGAAAATCCAAAAAAATTAGATTTTAGATTAAAATTAGAATCTGCTTCTCCTGATGAAATGTTAAAATTAGAAAAAAGTCAAAGTTTAGAAATTACCAAAGGTAAACCCACTTTACAAAAAACTACAATTAGTGTTAAAAAGAGTACTAGAATTACTAAACCTCCAATTGGTATATCAATTGAGGGTCCTACTAGCCAACTTATTATTGGTGATACACCTTTATTAAATAGATTACCACCTAAGGAAAATAAAGTTTTAGTAAGAGCTTCTAATTATTATATGAATAATAGAGAAATATTTATTAATTTTATAACATCTCTTTTTGGTCAATATAAAGATGATATTGAAAAAGATAATGAAACTTTGTCTTGTGATTCTACTAATGATAATAAATTTTCACTTTTAACTCATCAAAAAATTGTAAGAGATTATATTAATTTATTCACTCCCTATCGAGGTTTATTACTATATCATGGACTTGGTTCTGGAAAAACCTGCTCTTCTATAGGCATAGCTGAAGGATTAAAGACTGATAAAAAAATAATAATTATGACACCTGCTTCATTAAGAATAAATTATATGGAAGAATTAAAAAAATGTGGAGACTTATTATATAAAAAAAATCAATTTTGGGAATTTATAAATACAAAAGGTAATCCAGAATTACAAAAAAATTTATCTTTTGTATTATCTATATCTGTTGATTATATAAAAAAAAATGAAGGTGCATGGCTTGTTAATGTTAAAAAAAAACCAAATTATGAATCATTATCTTCTCATGAAAAAATTTTATTAGATAATCAAATTAATGAAATGATTAAAAATAAATATAAATTTATAAATTATAATGGTTTAAGAAATTCTCATTTACAAAATATGACCCAAAATTACACTATAAATCCTTTTGATAATTCTGTTATTATAATTGATGAAGCTCATAATTTAGTAAGTAGAATTGTTAATAAATTAAAAGATAAATCTGCTCTTTCTATAAAATTATATGAATATTTAATGACTGCACAGAATGCTAAAATAATTTTATTAACTGGCACTCCCATCATTAATTATCCAAATGAAATTGGAATATTATTTAATATATTAAGAGGTAAAATTAAAACATTTAAGTTTAAATTAATTATAAACCAAGCTAGAAAAATAAACCAAGAAATTATTTCTAAAATTTTTTCAAGTTATTCTTCATTAAATAAATTAATGGATTATATAGAATATCAACCTAGTTCAAATACTCTATTAGTAACTGAAAATCCCTTTGGATTTATTTCTCAATATTCAAAAGATGTTTATCAAGGTGTTAGTTTAAATCCTGAAAAAGACGAACAATTTTCACAAAAAGAATTTATACAATTAATAGCCAAAGTTCTTAAAAAAGCTGATATTTCAATTGCTCCTGGTGGGGTCGAAATTGAAAATTTTAAAGCACTACCTGATACACTTGAAGGATTTAAAACTTATTTTATTGATGAAAAAAATCAAGTTAAAAATGAAAACTTATTTAAAAGAAGAATTTTAGGATTAACTTCTTATTTCCCTGACATTGATGCTTTACTACCACAATACGAAAAAGGTCTTAATTTTCATCCTATAAAAATAGAGATGAGTGAGTTTCAATTTAGTATTTATGAAGAAGCAAGAGTTCAAGAAAGAAAACTTGAATTATCAAATGCAAAAAAAAGAAAAAAAGGTGGCGATTCTATTTATGATGATACAGTATCTACTTATAGAATATTTTCAAGGGCTTTTTGTAATTTTGTTTTCCCTAGACCTACTATTCTCCGTCCTTTTCCTAATGAAGGTCAAACTATTGAAACAGCTATTTCAGAAAAAATTACTAATGAAGATGAATTTGATGCTATATCTAAAGAAGAACAAGCATTAAAAACAGAAGCTAAAATTGAATTAGATGAAGCTGAACAAGAAACAAGTGAAAAAGGATCAGTTTTTGATAAATCATATGAAGGAAGAATTAAAATAGCATTAAAAGCATTAAGTGATAATAAAGATAAATTTCTTACTCCTGATGCTCTAAAAGAATATAGTCCTAAATTTTTAAATGTTTTGGAAAATATTGAAGATCCTTCTCATAAAGGTTTACATTTAATTTATTCTCAATTTAGAACTTTAGAAGGTATAGGTATCTTAAAACTAGTTTTAGAAGCTAATGGTTTTGCTGAATTTAAACTTAAAAAAGATATAGTAGGAAATTGGACTATTGATATTCCTCCTGAAGATAGAGGTAAACCAACATTTGCATTATATACAGGTACAGAATCTGTTGAAGTAAAAGAAATAATTAGAAATATTTTTAATAGTACTTGGGAATATGTACCTACAAATATAGTCGATGAATTAAGATCTATGTCTCAAAATAATTATTCAGGTGAAATAATAAAAGTATTCATGATTACAGCTTCTGGAGCTGAAGGTATCTCATTGTATAATGTTAGATTTGTACATTTAATTGAACCATATTGGCATCCTGTTAGATTAGAGCAAGTTATTGGTAGAGCTAGAAGAATATGTAGTCATAAAAATTTACCTAAAGAAGAACAAACTGTTGATGTATTTTTATATTTAATGACTTTTTCAAAAAAACAAATGGAAAGTGATGATTCTATTGAACTAAGATTAAAAGATAGAAGTAAAATTGATAATTTAACTCCATTAACTAGTGATCAAGCTCTTTACGAAATTTCAAATATAAAAGAAGATATAAATAAAAGTATACTTAAATCTGTGAAAGAATCGGCTATAGATTGTCTTCTTTATTTAAAGAAAGGTAATAAAGAAAATTTAAAATGTTTTTCATTTGGATCTCCTTCACCAACAAAAATATCGTATCAACCTTCAATTCAAAATGAAGAAGATGATTCTATAACTCAAGGAAATAAGAGAGAAGAAAATATAAAAGCTAAAAAAATAAAAATTGAAGGAATTGAATATGCTTATGATCCTAGCAGTGGTAAGGTTTATGATTATAAAAGTTATATTGCTAAAAATCCAATACAAATAGGAATTTTAGAAATTTCAGGAAAGCAATTTAATTTTAGAAAAGTTTAATTATTAATTTTACTTAATAATAAATCTATTTTATCTATTAATTTATCTAGTTTATTATTTATAATTTCAATATCTATTTTTTTATTTTTTTCTACAATATTAATATTTTCATACTTAAGTTTTTTACTATTTTCTATATTTTCTATATTTTCTACTTTTTCTACTTTTTCTATATTTTCGATTTTTTCTACTTTTTCTTCTTTTTCTTCTTTTTCTACTTTTTCTATATTTTCTAATTTAGTTGGATTTTTTGATCTATCATATTCAATTATTAATTGATTCCTGTTTTTAATTATAAAATCTAATTTTATATCTAATTCATTTTGATCAAGTGGTTTATCAATTTCTTTTTCAAATTTTATTTCTTCTGGTTTTTTTTTGTTTATAAATTCATTAAATTCTTTTTTTTTTATTCTAAATTCATTATTTAAAATTTCTTTTTGAAAATTTTTATTTTGTTTATAAAATGACAATTCATTTGTAAAATTTTGAATTAATAATTTATTTAATATTAATAAATCTGAATCTTTATTTGCTTTTATTGAAATTTTTTCTATTTCGTTTTCAAATATATTTTGAACATTTTCTTTTTCTGAATCTGGTATATTTAAAAATATATTTTTTTCATTTAATAAATCCCATAACAATTCTTTATTTTCTATTGAATTAAAATTATTCATTAATATTTTTTAATAAATAATTTTTATATTAAATTTATAATTAATAATTATATTAATTTATTTATTATTTTTATAAAATTTTAGTTAAAAAAAATTTTTCTATAATATTCCATTTGTTCATCAGTAATTCTATTTGTTTTAAAGAAATTTAAATCTTTTTTATTTTCTAATACCTCTATAATAAAATATAATACATACATTCCACATTCAGTATTTCCTTTTTGATGATCAAATTTATAATTTGAATCAAATTTTAAATCTAAACCTAATTCTTTTCCTTGTATTTGAATCTTTTTAACTAATTTTAAAATTTCATTTGGAATAGCATCTCCTACACTATCAAAATAAAATATGATTTGTTTTTTTAAATCCATATACATACCAACCCAATGAGACCCTCCTTTATAATGTGGATCTGTATTAAAAATTATTCCTATATTTGTCTTATTTTTTTTAATAAAAGAACTTAAATTAAACTTACATAAATCATCCCATACACAAGTATTATAAACTTTTGGTGTATCAAAATCTATAGGAGAAGGACCAATAAATGCAAAATTGGGAAATGCATCTTCATATTGTTTCATTACTTTTTCTATATCTATACTGGATAACCAGGTATTTTTATCTTTTTTCCAAGATTCAGGTGCTTTTGGTGCAAATGTATAATTTAATAAATTTTTATCTAAATTATTACTTATAAATTTTTGTTTTAACCAACAACTCTCACTTTCACAAACATTTGATAGAGAATTTCTTAACTTTTGCCATATTTCAAATGAGTTATTAGTATTTATAGTGGCATCTGGATGCCTTGCATTCCAAAATTTTTTTAGCTTTATTAAAGAGTCATCACTATAGCACGTATACCCTTTTTTTTTAGTTTTGGGACTACATCTTAATTTTATAAATTTTTTTTTTATTTTATTTTTTTTACTCTTCATTTATATTATCAGAATATTTTTCTTTTTTAGGCAACCCTTTTTTTTTAAACTTAGGATCTTTTAAATTTATATCTTTTTTTTCTGGTAATCGATAATTTATATTTTCTTTATTTTTTATTTTTACAAAATTATCTATTGTATTTATTTTTTTTTTTTCTCTATATAATAAATTATCATTACTTTCTTTGTTAAAATTATTTTTTATATATAAATCTATTGAATTTTTATTAATAAAATTATCTGATAAATCTTTATATTCTTCTTGTAAAATTTCTTTATAATCTAACTCTTTTAAATATATAATTATTGTTTTAATAAAAATATTAAAATTTTCTTCTGATGATCTATTTGGAAATTCTCCATTAAACATATCTTTTATACAATTAATTATTCTTTTTTTATAAAATTTTTTATCATTTAAAAATTCATCATCAGATTCAGTATTATTTTTGAAAAATTTATTATAAAGTATAGGATTTATTAAATATTCAATAGTTAATTTTTCTAAGTCTTTCATATTACTCATAATATTAAAAAATAATATTAATTTATTAATTTAACATAGTCTATCAACTTTTATATTTATTCTTTCACATCTAGTACAATTATTAAATGTTTCATTTCCTAAGTTCTCAACCAATGATTGATGGTGATTTATAAATTCACTACTTAAATATTCATTTTTTGGGTAACCATTTATCGCTAAATCTGATTTATATAATGAACCTTCAGAAGATGGTATAAATTTAGATGCCCCAGCTTTTTGTAATGCAAAAAATTGATTTCTTAAACTTGAATCTATATTTATATTTTCAGCAAAACCTCTCCATGGACCTTGACTAGTCCCTGGATTAAATACAGTAGATGTATTATAGGGACTATATTGTTTTAATGGTATATTAGAAACTGGTACTCTATCTACTATTGGTAATATTGCATATTTTGTAGAAACAGGTCTTAATGAATATTCAGGTCTTAATTCTTGACTTGGAATATTCCTTTCACTAATTCTTGAATTTATTTCATCTAATCTTTCGTAATTACAAAAATATAATCCATCTATTACTCCATACATATTTATTATATATACTATATTATTTTTTTTTAATATTATACAAATTATCTAAATTGATATACAAAAAGTTAAATGGTTTAAATAAAGTTAAATGATTTAAATTTAATTATATAAAATCAATTATATTATATAATAATGTATAATAATTGTAAAATTATTAATCCTGAAAATAGTCATAAATTTACTATTATTTTATTACATGGCATGTATAGTGATTATAATACATTTAATGATTTTTTATCTTTTTTTAAAAATAATTGTAATAATATTTATAATTATATTAAATTTATAATTCCTAATAGTCCAGTTATTACCATTCATTCTAGTTTTCCTTATGAAACTAATATAAATTCTTGGTATGATTATTTTACATTTAATGATGGATTATGTAAATTAGATGATATTGGTGTTACTGAGTTTAATTTGCAAGGTGAAAGAATAGCTAACATAATACAACAAGAGAGAAATATAATTAAAAATGGTAAAAATATTTATTTATGTGGCGTATCACAAGGAGGAACTTTAACTTTTAATACCCTTAATTATATAAATTTTACTATAGGTGGAATTTTAGTTATAAATTCTATCTATATGGATAAATATACACAATTAAATAAAAAATTTAACAAAATTCCTATTTATATTTATTCTTTAACAAAAGATGAAATTTATCCTTTTAAATTTCAAAAATTATGTTATAATAAATTAAAAAAAAAAGGATTTAAACTAAATTGGTATATTAACAAAATTAATAGTCATTGTGATGAAAACCCTGACCAATATCATTTTATTATTAATTCATTTTTTAAAATAAATTAAAGGTATCATATTTAATATATTTATGTGTGGTATATTTGCTATTTTAAACCAAGAAATTAATAATAATATATATAAATCTTTTTTATTAGGTAAAAAAAGAGGACCAGAAAATTCTATTATAATTGCTGGTGATGAATTCAATAATATTATATTAGGATTTCACCGTTTAGCAATTAATGGTTTAGATTCTATTTCAAATCAACCAATAAGTTTAAATAATATAACATTAATTTGTAATGGTGAAATTTATAATTATAAAGAATTATCTAAAAATTATAATTTTAAATTAAATACAAATTCTGATTGTGAAGTTATTTTACATTTATATTTAAAATTTGGTATAAATAAAACTCTAATAATGTTAGATGGTGTATTTGCTTTTATATTAATAGATAATAATAATAATAAATTATTTATTGCTAGAGATAGATTTGGTGTAAGACCTTTATTTCAAAGATGTATTAATAATCATATATATTGTTTTTCTAGTGAATTAAAAGTTTTATCTAATTTAAACTTTATTGAAAATAATGAAAGTGATACAATAGTTTCTTTTAAGCCTGCAACTTATAGTGAATTTACGAAAGATATTAATAATATTTATATTAATTCCAATGAAAATACATTTTTTTATAATTTTCCATCTATTAATAATAATTTAATTGATTTATCAAAAATCAATAAATTAATTGTTGAAAATTTTAATAATGCAGTTTATAAAAGAGTAATTGGAACTACAGAAAGACCTATAGCTTGTCTTTTATCTGGTGGACTTGATAGTAGTTTAGTTTGTGCTTTAGTTAAAAAATATTATGGGAATAATATTGAAACCTTTAGTATTGGTTTAGAAGGATCCGAAGATCTAAAATATGCATCTATAGTAGCTAATTACCTTAATACTAAACATACTAATATTATTGTAACAGAAGATGAATTTTTTAATGCAATACCTATTGTAATACAAACAATTGAATCCTTTGATACGACAACTGTAAGAGCAAGCGTTGGAAATTATTTGATTGGTAAATATATTAGTGAGAATAGTAATGCTAAAGTAATATTTAATGGTGATGGATCTGATGAATTGATGGGCGGATATCTTTATTTTAATGCATGTCCAAATTCTGAAGAATTTGATAAAGAATGTAAAAGATTATTAACAGATATTTCTTATTTTGATGTTTTAAGATCAGATAGATGTATTTCGAGTCATGGATTAGAACCTAGAACACCATTTTTAGATATTAATTGGGTTAATTCCTATTTAACAATTCCTTCTTTTATTAGAAATCATTGTATAAACAATAATTGTGAAAAATATTTGATTAGAAATGCATTTTATACATTAGAACCCGATTTATTACCTAAAGAAATTTTATGGAGAAGAAAAGAGGCTTTTAGCGATGGTGTAAGTTCGATTAATAATTCATGGTATAAAATTATAGAAAATAGAATTTTAAATTTGTATATTAATAAAGTTATCAGTCAACAAATAGATCCTTATATAATAGATCAAGATACTACTCTAGAAAAAGCATATTATAAATTTTTATTTAATCAATTTTATAAAGGATATGAAAATATAATTCCTTATTATTGGATGCCAAAGTTTTTAAATGCAAATGATGCAAGTGCTAGATCGTTACCTATTTATAATAAATAATTATATATTTAATCCATATAAAATTGCATCATTTATTAAAACATGTAAAAAAGGAATAATACTACAAACTAGTAATATGATTTTATCTATTATTTTATTAGTATAAAAAGATTGATTAATAGACACCATCATTATTAAAAATAATGGAATTACACATATAAATAATAAAATTTGAGTAAAAATTGGTTTTAAAAATTTAACAAATGGTAAAAATAATAATTGTAATGAATAATAGGTAAATACACTCCAGTTTATTATATTTATATTACTTTTTTCTATATTTTTTGAAAAAATATAGTATATAATTAATATTAAATTTAAAATATATGCTAAACTTGCAGATGTTAAAAAATAATTGTGAAAATTTTTATTTACATTTCCCCAAAATATACTTAAATTTTTAGTTGTAGTAAACATATACCAGTACGAGATCCAAAGAATAAATTGAGTAATAATTAAAATGTTTAATAGTAATTTATTATAATTCATATATATTATTTATAAAAAATAATAAATATTAATTTATATTTTATATTAAATGAAATTTAAAATTTTTTGTGAAATTATAGAATTATTTATAAAATGTAATATATATTTTTTTATTTATATAATAATCTATTATTTTTCTATTAATAAAAATTATTTTCAAAATAGGTATAATTTATTATTATCTTTTACAAAATTTTTACAGAATAAAAATGTTCTTTATTTAAAAATATTTCAAACATTATGTATTAATAAAGATATATTAACTGATAATGAATTTAAATTATTAATTAAATTTACTGATAATGTTCCTTATCAAGATAGAGATATAGATTATAATTTAATTGAAAGTATTAAAAATTATGATAATAACTTAACAATAAATAATAAGGTAATTAATTCTGGTATTGTAGCTGTCGTATTTAAAGGTAAATATAATAATACTAATATAGTAGTAAAATTAATGAAAAAAAATATAAAACAAAATATCTATGATATTTTTGATGTTTTAGAATTTTTTGCCAATTTAACTCAATATATTCCAATTATATGTAACTTTAACATCAAAAAAATCTTAATTGATAATAAAAATATAATTTTAAATCAAATAGATTTTAAAAAAGAATGTAATAATATTATAGATTTTAAAAATTGTTATAAAAATTTAAAAGAATATATAATTCCTCATGTATATAAACATTTTACTGAACAATATTCTAATATTTTAATTATGGATGATATATCAGGATTAAAATTTAATGATTTAGATAAGTTATCCATAGATGATAAATTTAATTTTGCAAAAATATATATAAAATTTGGATATTTGGGACTATTTTTATTTTCAAAAATTCATAGTGATTTACATGTCGGTAATCTTTTTTTTTATATAGATAATAATGATGATATTAAATATAAAATTGGAATTATTGATTTTGGAATTTGTTCTTTTCCTTCAAAAGAAAATCAAAATATATATTGGTGTTTTTTTAATGATATTCTTTTTAAAAATAATTATAATAAATTATTAGAAATAATTCCTAATGTTATTGAAAATCCTATGGAATTTAGTAAATTAAAAAATAAAGATAAATTAAAATTAGTAGAGATAATTTCTGTCTCTCTAGAATTTAATAAAAAAATACAAAATTCATTTAGTGCTGCTAAAGATTTAAGTTTAATCTTAAAAAAATATAATTTGGTATTTTCTAAAGAATTAAATCAATTAATATTAGGATTAGCTATTGTTCACAATTTTTGTAATTATTTAACTGACGATGTAATTGATGTTCAAAATAAAGTTTTACAAGAATTTGATGACTTTACTAATATGACAAACATTGATTAAATATTTAATAATAATTTATAATATATAATGATAAATATAGAAATATTTAAAAATAATAAATGGCATGAAAATATATTTTTAATTATTTATTATTTTAGCTGGGTACTTTATATTCTTTCTTTATTAGGAATATCATTCTTTGGAATAAATTTTTTTTATGATATTCAACAATTTATAAGAATATATATATCATTATTTCTAATAATTAAGTTTAATCCATTTACTAATCAAAAAAAATTTAATGATTTTGATAAAAATATAGTATTTCAAGCAGGAGTTTTTATTTTATCAACTACTTTATTAAATCAATTAGTTAAAACGGTTTTTAATAATATAATAACCTAATTATATTGTAAATCTTTTTTTAAGTTTACCTGCAAAAAATTCATCAATATGTTGTAATAATCGTTTTGTCAATAATGTATCTACTTTTTGCTCTAATAAACTTTTATTATATATATTATATTCATATAATTCAATATTATTTATCATAAAATTTTCATAATCTATTTTATTATCAATTAAATTTTTGTTATTATTATAAAAATCTAATATTAATGTTTCAGTAGGGTAACTATATATATAAGGTTTTATTTTTAAATATACTACATTTTCATGTTCCATATCAGGATGTCTAACATCGTCTAAAAAACATATTTGAGAATCTTTGGTAAGTTTACTACAATTTATAAAATCTTTAAAACTTTTATCATATTGAGTTCTATTTGATTCTATAATTTTTCCTTTTACTTTATAAGCACAAATAACTTGATCAAATAATTTATCTTCTAGTTTATAATCAAAATATTCAGAAATTAAAAGTGACCATTTTTTACTAGTATTATTAGTAAATATTATTATTTTATCACAAATTTTCTCTAATTTTTTCTTTTTTAAATATTCCAAAATATTTAGTATTTTTGGCCTAAGTATTTTATTGAAAATATCTATTATATCAAATAATATTTTTTTTTCAGGTTTATGCTTATTTTCTTTTTGCAAATATTTGCAAAAAACTTGCCAAAATATATTAATTTGTTCAAAGTGTCCTAATGTTTCATCCATATCAAAAACTACAACATATGGAATATTTTTATTTACCATATATTATAATTATAATTTTTTCCTAATTATATTTTTAAATATATATAAATAATTTATATGAAACTTAATAAAAATGATTATATCTCTATTTTAAATTTTTATAATATTAACTTTAAAGATAAATCATTATCCTATATAAAAAAATTAGCCGAGGATATAATAGCTCAAAAATTATGTTCATGTATTAAAAAAATAGATCCTCAAAATAAAAATAAAAGTATAGCAATTTGTAGAAATAAAATAGTTAACAAAAAAGGTATAAAAATTAATAGATTTACTTGTAAAAAAAAACCTAAATTATATTATTCTAAAAATACACGACATAAATTATTTAAATAATTTTTATTAATTACTTATTTAACTCTTTAATTACATGCAAAATAATTTTTTCTTGATTAGTTAATTTTTGAAATATTAAATTTTCATCAAAATTTACTACAAAAAATTTATTATAATTATTTTTACATAATATTTCTATTCCATTATTAATTTTAATTTCACATATTAACCCACCATTTGTTAATTTTAAATTATCTATTTTTGTTAAATTAATCCATCTTATATATGATCCATAATTTAAATCATTTATATTATTTATATATCTATATTCTTTTAATTTTTTTGTATTTTCTCTTAAATTCTCTCTTGATAAATTTAATTTTTGTAATATATCATTTTTTTGAGATTTTATATCTTGTATCGTAAGAGTAACTATAGATTCATTATTATCATTTTCTAAAGCTTTTTTTAAATATTCTTTATCAAAAGGCATATATAAATAATAATTTTATATTTATATATAAAATTATTTGATTTCATCAATTATATTATATTTTAAACATAATTTAGAAGGTATCCATAAATCATGTTCTAGATAATATATTAAATTTTCTTCAGGAATATTTGTATTATCTAAATAAATGTTTTTTATTATTTCCATTATAGTATTAGCATTATAATATTGATCTTTTATATTATTAAAATTTCCACCAACACCTTCTTGTCTTAATGAATGAATTAATAAGAGAGAATTATTAGTCATATATCTTTTTTTTCCTACTACACTTAATAGTGTTCCAGCACTTGCACAATATCCTCGTATATAAGTATAAATTGGAGTACGAGAATTTTTTATTAAATCAACTATAGGTAAAGTCGGTAAAATTGATCCTCCAGATGTTTGTAAATATAAATTAATTTCATCATTATTATCTATCATATTTTCTAATAATATATTTAATTTAAAACATGAATCATCAGTTAATGGTCCATTAAAATAAATTTTATTATCTTGTTGAGATATTATATTATTTTCATTTTCTTGATAAGTTAAAATAGGAAAAACTAATGAAGATAAAATTATTTTTCTTTTATTAATATTAAATAAATCTGGAAAATACATATATAAATATATATATATATTTTTTTTTAATTTATATTTATTTCTCTCTTAGTAATATTTTTAAATCTTAAGATTTAAAATTTTTATTAATAGTTATTATAAAAATACCTAATATATTTTATTAATAATACATTAAATAAATTTTGATATTTTAAATAATAATACAAAAAAATTAAATTTTATAGTCTTTTGTATATAAAAAATATAGATTTTTATAAAATAGAGATCTGGTTGCATATTATTAATTTTTTTTTATAAAAAAATCTAAAAAATATTAAAAAAAAAAAAAAAAAATTTTTAAAA
>JGI10211J14876_10000012_pt1 | contig 58949 bp, 56 predicted proteins | sample Etolagsediment_FD_14876 | JGI IMG/M metagenome (IMG submission 14876)
TTTTTTTTATTTTTTTTGTTTTTTTTTGTTTTTTTTGTTTTCTCTTTTTGTATTTTTCTTTTTTTTGTTTTTTTTTTATATTTACCACCAGATTTTGTTCTTTTACTAGGTCGTTCTATATCATCATCAACATCAGCTAATAAAAATATATCATCATAAACTCTATCAATATTATTAGGATTACAAAATTTTAGTTTTTGTATTATATTTTTAATAGGTTCAGGATTAGCACTACATATTTCTGAATCACTACATAATAATTCTTTAGAATCAGAAAATACAGGTTCTGATTTTACTAATTCATTAAAATCTTTTTCACTCATAGCTGGTATAAATTCAGATTGTATAGAAGTAAATCCCATATTTCCATATGTTTTTTTAATAGTCGATGGAGTACGACGTGGCAAACTCGGAGCAATTGTAGAAATACTCATTTTGGTATTAGCATTAATACCAGATATTCTATTTTCAATTAGATATTTTAACATATAATAAAGTGTACATCTTGCATATCCTGGTCTATCACCTATTTTTAATCTGTTGTAAAACATTTGTAAATCTAATCCAGTATCATCAGAACCTGTTATAACTATATTAACTTCATTATTATCAATTTTATATTCAGATGTAGTTTCATTAATAACTAAATCTTTTAATAATTCACTTTCATCAAATGATTTAAATAAACTCATATATATATATAATTAAAAAATAGATTAAGATGTTTTATAATAGAGAAGGATTTTACTAAATTATAATTATGTAGAATTAATTTTAGAAATTAATTCTTTATTATATTTATTATGATATAACATCATATATTGACATTTATTATGTTCTGATTTATATTCAATAATTTTTTTTTGACAAAGAGCATTTCTAATAGTTTTAATATTTTCAGGCCAATCTGAATTTCTTCCTTGTTCTTGCATATTCCATTCAGGAAGAATAGAAAATTTTTCTTTAAATGAATTTAAATAATGTTGTTCAATTTGTTTAGGATCAATATAAACATTTTTAATAATAGAAGTATTATTAAATAGATCATTAATTTCTATTTTATCAATTTTAGGACACATTTTTGCATAAAATTCAACAATTTTACCTTCATTAAGTTCTTTTGCAATAAAATAATGAATACCAGTAGTTCTATCACTAGGTGAACCACCATTTCCTACACCATATCCAGCACAATTATTAAGTTTAGTAACAGAACAACCTAATTTTTTAACTAAATTATTAACAACTATTAAATAAGTATGACTACCAATTCGTTTATCAGATGGATTATCTTTAATAAAATTCCATAAAGTATTAGAATTTGTTAAATTAATAACAAAAGATCCAATTTTTTCAAAACCAGGGAAATTACTAATATTTGCCATTTTTAAAATAAAAAAATGATAAAAAGGTTTCAATTATTTCAATTATTTTAATTATTTTAATTATTTAAAATATTAATCAGATAATTCTAATAGAAGTGGACAATGATCAGATCCCATAATTTCCATTAATATATTAATATCTTTAATAATGTTTTTTTCATATAAATCTTTTGAAGCTAAGAAATAATCAATTCTCCATCCATTTTCTTTTGTTCTTGGTGCCTTAAGAAAATTAGACCAATAGGTAGAAACTTGTGTTAATTTATTTTTCTCTCTAAAAATATCAATTAAATTAGAGGATTCAAGTAAACATGTAAAATCTGTACGTTCATTATCAAAGAAACCAGGGACTTTATTTTTTTTTCTTTTAGGATCACAAATATCAATATCTTGATGTGCAACATTCATATCTCCACAAATAATTAAATTTTTTTTGTATTTTAATGTTAATTCTTGAATATATTTTCCAAAGTTAGTATTCCAAATTTCTCTAAATTTATATCTTTCATTTTCAAAAGCTTGAGAATTTGGAACATATACATTAATTAAAATAAATTCTTTAAATTCCAATGCTATAATTCTTCCTTCATGATCAAATTCGGGTGTTTCTAAATGTTGAATAGGTTTTTCTTTACACCATATTGATGTTCCACTAAATCCTTTACGTTGTGTAGTTCCATCAGAAGAATTCCAATATCTATATGGATATCGGATAGATATTTCACATGGTAATGTCACTTGATTTTCTGTACATTTTGTTTCTTGTAAACAGATGATATCAAAATAATTATATTCTCCTGTATTTTCATTTATATTTGAAAATAATGCTTGCATAATATCATTTTTTTTTATACGAGCTCGTAGTCCAGCAACATTCCATGATAATATTTTCATTTTTAATTGTAAATTATTTTTAATATAAAATTTCAATTTTATTTTATTTAAAGTATATTTAAATGTTGTAGAAAAAATATAAGATTTAATATAATAATAATATTTTTAAATTTAATAAATTGTATTATATTTAAAATATAATATAAATTTTTAAATTTTTGTTTTACTTTTTCTTTTAAAAAAACTTTATTTATTTCAATATTCATAAAAGAATTATTAAATTTGTAGCAAATTCCTAATTCTATTATTTGTTTTTCAAGATCATTTATTTCAATATTTAATCTTGCAATATGTTGTTCTAATACTTCAATTTTAAAATTTTTAATGTCTAATAAGTGTAATATATTATTTAAACCACCACCAGATTTATTAACCATTTCTTTATGAGCTTTATTTGCATTATATTGTTCTATATTATTTTTATGTTGCTTTAATTTTTTATTTTTAATAAACATATATTTATTATTTAAATATTTTAATTTTGATTTAAATTTATTTTAAAATTGAAATAGAGAGAATTTAATAAGATAAATTATAAAATGGAAAGTTTAAATACGCTTTACATTCCTGATTATGTTCTCCCTAGTGATATTCCATTAATTAAAGAAAATTTTGAAAAATTAAATTTAGGTAAGGTAAATAATATTAAATTAACAATGCAACCAGAATGTGAATATCATGTAGATCGTGATATATATAGTGCAGCATTAGTATATATGGAATATTGGAATGATAGTGAAGAAGCAAAAAATTTTAAAAATATGATTTCAGATGAAAATAGTATGGCAAAAATTGTATATAATGATGTAGGTGATTTTTGGGAATTTGAAATGCCTACATTTAATCAAGATAGTGTAAATCAAGATAGTGTAAATCAAGATAGTGAAATTGAAAATTTAAAAGAAAAATTATCAGATTTAATTAATAGAATTGATAATGTAGATTATTATATGAATTATAATACAAATGGAATTCAATATTTACTAGAATTAGATAGAGTAAATAATATTAAAAAAATGAGAGCTGAAAAGAGAAATAAGATCTATAAAAAAAATATGCAGGCAAAGAGTAGATGGCAAAAAAGACTACGACCAAGAAATAGTGTATAATTAAAAATTATATATATTATAAAATATATAATTATAATATATGATTGAATTAACAAATAATTCAAAGATATTATTAAATTTTTTATTTATGAATAGTTTAACAAATATAAAATTAAGTAATATAAGTAAAGAATTATTTATGTATATATTTAAAATATTTTTAGAATATAGTAAAGTTAATAGTATAGATAAAATAAAGAGTGAGAGAGAAATAGAAAATAAAAAGATAAATAGTATATTAAAAACAGAATATTTACCTAATCAAATAAGTAATTATATAAATAAAACAAGTTCAAGATGTGTAAAATATATATTTTTTATATTATCAAAAAAAGTAATAATATCATATTATATTTTTACAGATAATATTGATATTAATAAACTAGATTTATACACATATTATGTAAAAATGATATTATATTTATTATCAAAAAAATTATTACATAAATGTAATAAAGAATTAAATATAAAAATATATTTAACACCATTTAAAAGAAGTTTACCAGAAAATTCAGATAAAATAATTGGTGTAAATAATATAAATGGGGGATTTTCAAATTATTGTGCGACATATGGCGAGATTGTAGTATATAGACAAGAAGAATGGTTAAAAGTATTAATACATGAATGTTTTCATAGTTATGGATTAGAATTTTCAAATTTAGATTTAAAAGATTTTAATAAAGAAATTAAAAAACTTTTTCCTATAAATAGTAAATTTAATATATTTGAATCATATGCTGAAACATGGGCAGAAATAATAAATGTAGCATTAGTTTCATTTATATATAGTAGAGGAAATAGTAATTTTTATATAAATTATGTTGAAAAATTTTTAAAATATGAGAGAGAATATTCAGTATTTCAATTAAATAAAATTTTATGTTATAATAATTTGCAATATGTAGATTTATTTAAAGAAAATAATAATTATAATGAGGGTACAAATATGTTTGCATATTATTTAATAAAAACATTATTTATATACTATATAAATAAATATATTGAATGGTGTTATAAAAATAATTATAATTATTTTAATTTTAATAGAGAGAAATTACACTTATTTTATAATTTTATTAAAAAAATATATAATAATAAATCTTTTATCCAAAAATTAGATAATAATAGATTATATTTGCATAGCTTAGAAAAAAAAGAAAATTATCCTTTTATTATAATGAATTTAAGAATGACCAGTATTGAAATATAATTTTTATGCTAAATGCTTTAAAAAGATTTTAGATATATATATTATAATGAGTAATCGTTCAAAAAATTATAATATATTATTTGATGAATTATTAAATAAATCTTTACCAAAAAGATTTAAAAAAAGAAATAAATTAACAGAACAAGAATTTGAAGAATTAAATTTTTCTAATTCTCAGGATTTATTAGATTATGAATTTAATATTCCTCAATTAAAAAAATTAAATAAAAAATATAATTTAAAAATTTCTGGTAATAAAACACAATTATTAACAAGAGTATATAATTATAAATATTATTCTGATCAAATTATTAAAATTCAAAAAAATTGGAAAATATATATAAGAATTAAATTTAATAAATTACATGGTCCAGCATATATTAAACGTAATTTATGTATTAATGATAGTGATTTTTTTACTCTAGATTTATGTAAAGATATACCTTATGAACAATTTTTTAGTTTTCAAGATGAAGATGGATTTATATATGGATTTGATTTAATATCAATATATAATTTGTTTTTAAAAAAAAATAAAAGAACATTAAACCCTTATACTAATAAAGAATTCTCTCCTGATATTCTTGATAATATTAAAAAAATTATTAAATATAATAAACTTTTTAAAATATTATTAAATTTAAATATTAATAATAATGAAAATGAAAATTTAATTAGTAAACAACAATTAGAAATGAGAGTATTATCATTATTTCAAGTTATGGATTCTTTAGACAATTATACTCAAATTAATTGGTTATTAGATTTAGACAAACGATTATTATTAAGATTTATTAGAGAATTATATGATATTTGGAATTATAGAGCTAATTTATCTCAAAATGTTAAAAGAGAAATATGTCCCCCTTTTGGTAACCCATTTCGAAATATTAATATTAATAATTTACCTAATTTATCATATTCTTCATTATTAAAAACAATTTTAAATATTTTAGAATTAATTGTCAAAACTGGAATTAATAGAGATTCTCAAATTTTAGGAACATATTACGTCTTATCTGCTCTAACTTTAGTAAATAATTCCGCCGCCGAAGCTATGCCATGGTTATATCAATCGGTTTTAGCAGTTGCATAATGCGGAAATATTATCTTTAGCAACTCTAAAATATATTTTATCTCTTAAAACACTTAAAAAAGAAACATTATAGTAAATTATAATGGTAGCAAAGTCAAAAGCGAAGAAAGTTGAAGAGCCAGTCCTAGTTGCTGGCACAACTACTGAAGAATCTACAAAAAAAGTTTCTAAAAAAGTTTCTAAAAAATCAACTGAACCTGTTTCTACTACACCAGTAGAAACTGCTCCAGTTGAAAATCAGGTTGTTGATGTTACACTTGTAACAGATACAACTGGTCTTGCTGAAACCTTTTCTGAATTTATGACTAAATTTCAGGGCCTTGTATCTCAAATGGCATCTCTTAAAGTTGACTTTAAAACACTTGAAAAGAAAGCTGTTCGTGAAATTAAAGCAGCCCAGAAAGAAAAGGCTAAACGCAAACGCAAATCTGGTAATCGTTCTCCAAGTGGTTTTGTAAAACCTACACTTATTAGCTCTGAACTAGCTAAATTTTTAGGAAAGCCAACAGGAACTGAAATGGCTCGGACAGAAGTAACACGTGAAATTAATGGTTATATTAGAGAGCATTCTCTTCAGGATAAAGAAAATGGTCGTAAAATTAATCCAGACAAAGCTCTTGCTAGTCTTCTAAAAATTAAAAATGGTGATGAGCTAACATATTTTAATCTCCAGCGATACATGAGTCCACATTTTGCTAAGGCTGGTGCAACCTCTGTAACACCAACAACAACTGCAAGTGCTTAAATAAATAATATAAAAAAATTATTATAATAATTAAATTAAATTAACTATTATAATATATTAAAAAATGATAAAAAAATAAATATTATTATTAAAAAAATAATTTAAAATACTTTATTTTATTCAAAAACTAAATTATCTTTTATATTATTTAATTTTTCTATTATTATATTTAATTTTGCATAATTAATTGAATCATTTTCATAAGTTTTTTTTAAATTTTCAAAACCTTTCATACTATCTTCTAGATTTTTAGATAACATTTTGCTCATATTTGTATGAGATCCTTCATTTAAAAATTTTGATATATTTTCTATTTTAAATATTAATTGTTCTAAATATTCAATAGTATTTGTTCTATTATATCCATAATACCATCTACTTAAGGGAGATAAATAACTACAATTATCTACTGATATTGTTTGTGTTCCTAATTCTTTAATTAATGCTAACTTATCGTTTTCTTTTATTTGTTTAATTATTTGTAAATCTAATATTATATTATCTAATTCTGACATTTATATTTAAAAAATATATTAAATTTATTTTTATATTAATATATTTTTAATTATAAATTTAATTCCCATATAGAGAGATGATTAGGAAAAATTATATTTTTTTTAAAATCTTTTAAAACATAATCAATGTTATTTAAATAATCTAATAAATATGGTTCTCCACTTAACATGATTTTTTTAGGTTTATAATTACTTGCAATATCTACTATTATTACTTTTTTTTTTGAATTTAATATCATATTATCTCTTACATTTATTTGTGCTTTTAATGGCATTTCATGAAATGCAAACATACATGTTGATATATCATATTTTTTATTAATATCTCTAAATGTTTCTGCATTATCTAATATAAATTTTTTATTTTTATTTATTTTTTTAGCTACTTTTAACATTTCAGGGCTTGTATCAATACCAATACTATTTGGTGCTGTAGATAAGCCTACTCCACATGCAAAATCTATAATTGTATTATTATTAATATTTATATCATTAATAATTTTTTTTCTAATATCTATTCCATTATAACGAATTCTATCTATAATTCGTGTAGAAATTACTGCAGTTTCAGCATGTATTTTACCACTTAATCCTGTCATTCCTAAATTATGAATTCTTTTATCATAGTAATATGGATTTACTATTGTTAATAGTTGTATATAAAATATCGTTGTCATATTTCTTACTATTTATGCTCTTTTTTATTTTCATTTTTTTTTAATATTTTAAAAAATTGATTTAAAAAGAAATCATAATATAATATTAATAATATGACAACAGCCTCTAAGCAGAACGCAGCCATTATTAATGGTCTCGAATTCAATCCTGAAAAAGATGTTACATTTGCGAAAGCTAAAGTAAATGATAAAGGTGGAAAGAGTATTGGCGTGTTAAATTCAGCCACAAAAAAGGGGCTATATATTAGTACACCATTAATGTTAACTTGGGGATTAAATGAAAATGAACCATTTGATGGAAAAGGTGGACCAAAAACATATGATTTTACACTTCAATTTCCAAATTCTGATTATGCAAATGAATCTACTGATAAATTTCTAAAAAATTTTAAAGCATTTGAAGATTATATTAAAGCTCAAGCTATCGAAAATTCACGTGATTGGCTTGGAAAATCTAAAGTTACACCAGAAGTAGTTGATGCTTTATGGAGTCCTATGGTTAAATATCCAAAAGATCAAGCATCTGGTGAACCTGATTATGGACGATCTCCTCAAGTAAGAGTTAAAGTTCCTTATTGGGATGGTATCTTCAATGTAGAAGTTTATGATGTAAATAAAAATATTCTATTTCCGCTAGATGATGGACCAAATCTAAATGAACTTATTTGTAAAGGTATTAATATGGCTACAGTAATTCAGTGTGGTGGTGTTTGGATTTCAAATGGAAAGTTTGGTGTAACATGGCGTCTATTCCAGGCAGTTGTAAAACCAAAAGAAAGTCTAAAGGGAACATGTCATATTGAACTTGGAGCAGAAGATAAAGCTAAATTAATGTCTGAAGCAGCAAGTGATGATGTTAATAGTGATGATGTAAAAGAAAAGGTGGTTGCTGTTGTAGATAGTGATGAAGAAGAAGAAGAAGAAGAAGAAGTTACTGAGGCAGAGGCAGAGGCTGAGGCAGAGGCTGAGGCAGAACCAGTTGCACCAGAACCAGAACCAGAACCAGTTGCTCCGCCATCACCAGAAGTTAAGGCAAAACCAAAACGGGTTGTTAAGAAAAAGGCATCGTAAAATCGATATAAATATGTGCAATAATAGAGCCAATAGATATAGATTCTAATTGATCATTTAAATTATTAATACCACAATTTTTAAAAATAAATTTTTGATAATTTTTTATTTTTAATTCTTCAGTAGGAATAGTAATATTATTATTAGGAATATTAATTTCTATAGGTTTTTTTAAAATACTTTTTAAAGATGTATTAATATTAATATGAATATTATAATTGTTATTTTCTTTAATTATATTAATATTATCAGATAAATCAGGAATACATTTAACATATAAATATTTTTTATTACTAGTTTCAAATAATGTAAAATCTTTCCATAATGGAATATAATAAATATTATTATCAATTTCTAATTTAAATGTATCATTATTTAATATATTTTTTAAGGTAGGATTTAATAAAATAATACTATTATTCTCTAATTTTTTTTTAATAACATTTTCAATTTTAGTTAAGGTTTCTTTACTAAAATTTAAAACATCTTTAAATTTATTAACATAATCCCAAATTTTAAAAATAGTTTCTTGATTTAAATCTTCAATAATTTTAATAGAAAAATTTGTACAATTATTTTTAAAACAATTAATTAAATTTGTAATTTGTTCTCTATTTACATTATTAAATTTATTAATAGTAATTGATATAAATTCATTTATTAAATTACTATATTGATCATTTATATCATCTGGATTATTATCAACTTCAGGATAATTAATATAATTATTTAAATAATTATAAGCCTCTGTTATATTTTGAAATATAATAGTAGCATCTGGATTATTATTTTTATCTGGATGATATTCTAATGCAGCAATAAAATAGGCTTTTTTGAGAGATTCTTTAGAAAATGGAGATTTAATATTTAAAATAGAACATGCTATTTCTTTATTCATTAATAACTAATACTAAATATAATAGATAACTTTCTAAGTGATATATTGGTCTATAATTATTATTATAATATTGAAAAAATCTATATGTTCTTTCTAAAATTTTATTAATATTATCTTTATTAATTTTATTTAATTTTACTAATTTAGATAAAATATACCATATAACATCAAAAATATTTATATTATAAATAAATATATCATATAATATTTCACGTATATATATATATTTTATTTCATTATAATTAATCATATTTTTAATTAAAAGATTACATAAGGATTCATATGTATTAATAAAATCTATATTACTTTTTAATACTTTAATATTATTAATTATATCAGTATTTTTTATATTATTACATTTAAAAAATTTATTATAAATATTTTTACTAGGTTTTTCAACAGGAATAATAGAACAAGTATTAAGAATATTATCAGGTAAAAAACTAATTTCTTCCATTATTAAAATAAATTTAATATCAATATTTTGATATTTAATATTTTGCATATAACTATAAAATATTTCTAGTAATTCACCATTAATTTTTTCAAAATATTTACATACTATTATACCTGTATTATTAGATTTTGTTACATATATTATATCAATAATATGTAAAAATATTTCATTCCATAATAATTTAGATTGACATCCTAATAATGACATATCAATTTCATAATGTATATCACTTATCTTAAAATAATAAATATTTTTATTAAAATTAATTGAAATTTTTTTTTCGTATTTTAACTCAGAAGGACTATATTTTTTAATAGCCATTAATACTTGTGTATATTTACCTACACCAGATGGTCCATAAAATATTAAGTTTTTAAGATCTTTAATATTATTTGGAAATAAATTATAATATTTATTTAGTTTTGGATGAATAGTTATATTATTTAAATAATCTTCAAAATGTGTTTCATAAAATTTCATATTATTTAAGTTATCTAATAATCTTTATTTTATTACATTACATTAATTATTATGGAAAATAATTCTCTCATTATAATTAAAAAAAATTTAGAAAATTATAAATCAACCCATCCTAAATTATATAAAATTTTTAAAATTTATATTGAATTACATGAAAAAAAAAATAATCTTTTTATAGAAAATATTTCTATAAGTATTAATAATTTAAATAATATAGAAGATTTAACAGAGAGAGAACTATTATTATTAAGTAATTTATATAATCATAAATAGGTATTTCTATATTTAATATAACTTAAATATTATTAATGTATTAAAGTAATGAATATTTGTGAAACTATAGAAAATTTTGATATTAATAATTTATATTATCTAGATCCTATAAAAAATACTGTTATTGATAATAGTAATTTTATTAGAATTTTATATTCAAATAAATTATTAACTCTTAATGGAATATATATTTATTTAGATTTTAGTAATATTACATTAATAAATAATAATAATAATAGAGGAAAATATTCAATTGATTTAAATAATATCAGTAATAATAAAATAATTTTATTTATAAAAAATTTAGAAGAGAATATTCTTAATAATTCTATAATTAAAAATAAAATACAATCAAAAAAATTAACTGAATTATTAAGTAATGGATATATTAAAAATATTAATAATACATTTAATATTAAAAATAATAGTAAATTTATTTTAAAAATATCAGGTATTTGGGAATCTGATTTTGAATATGGTTTAACATATAAAATTTTAGATATAAATAACGAATTTAACCATCTGTTGTAAAAAATTCTAAAACAATTTGCATCATTCCTAAAATAATTAAATTTAAAATTGTTAAAATATACATTATACCTTGATTATCTGTACTTTTAATAATTTCTTCTATATTTGATACTCTACTTTTAGTATTATATTGTAATTTATATTGTTCATTATAAAATCTATATAAACTTATTGATTGAATTATTATTAAAAATGATGATATAAAAGAATATAAACCAAATTCTTCTGGTAATAAACCAGAATTTATTTTTTTAAAATTACTTATATTCATACTTATTGTCCAAACTAATAGTATTAATAATATTATTGGAGGTAAACCATATTTAACTACAACATTTTCAACTTGTTGTAATGGATTATCTTTAAAATTACTAAAAGCTATTGATATTGTTAATAATAAAAATACTGCTAATGCTGATAAACTATATCCCCAAATTGTTGCATTTGCTGGGCCTTGTCCATAAAAAAGTATTTTAATTATAATTCCACCAGCTAAAAGAGCAAATAAATTTGTTATTTCAAATTTTCTATTTGTGCTAAATAGACTTGATACTGCATCTGTTTTACTAGACATATATAAATATAGTTATATTTTTCTAATAAAAATATAAGTATAACATATATGAGTTATATATTTCCACCACCAGATCAAAATTTAAATTTACATAATAATCATCCTTTAATTGAGAGAAAAGATAACTATTTATTAGATCGTAAATTATTAACAATTCATTCAGAAGATAGAGATTATTCAAAATGGCCTACAGCTAATGAATTTGAAATTGAATGTCCACAATCATATACAAATATACAATCCATGAGATTAACTGAAATGAGTTTACCATGTAATTATTATAATTTTAGCAATAATCTACAAAATACTAAATTTAAAATTATTTTATTAACATCAAATAAAGAATATATTATTGATATTAGTAATGGATATTATACTAATATACAATTAGCTGCTACTTTAACTTATCAACTTAATAATGTTATTTTAGGTGATCCAATGCCAAAACCTAATCAAACTTGGCAAGCTGTTTATCATGAAGTTAAAGAAAAAATATTAATTGGAAATAATATAGGTGAAGAATTTATTTTAGATGCATCATATGATCATGAATATAAAATTCTGTGCACACCAATACAAGGTGTTAGAGGTAGATTGCAACAATTTGATCCATCTGGAAGTGAAATAGAACCATCAGTAAATTATTTTAATAGATATAATAAATTTGGTTTATTATCTTATATTGGTTATACTCAAAAAATTAAATATCATAGTATTGAATCTAATGATTCACTTTATTTAGATTATGCTAATACTTGTGGTTGTCAAGATTTTATATGGTTAAATAAAGATAATGAAAAAATATACTGGATTGAACCACCTAAAATTATTGATATTTTAGGCGAAAATTGTATCTATATGGAACTTGATTATTTTAATACTTATGATGAATTAATACCTTGGCCAGATACTTCTGGTAATACTTTCTGTAGTCCAGTTAACGCTAGAAGTGCAAATGATGTTATTAATTGTGGTAAAAATACAAATGTATTATGGAAGGGAAGATCATCTAGAAATTATCCTAATCCAAACCCACCACCAGGACCAGCACAAACAAAATATGTTGCTGAAAGAGGATCCGGTATAAATAGTGCTTTTGCAAAAATACCAATTATATCAGTACCAAAAACTCAGATTTTTTCTTCAATAAATGGATTTTTATTTAATCTATCTCAATATGAACCTCCTATTGAACGAATATCTAAAATGAAATTTAAATTTAGATATCATGATGGAAGATTAGTTGATTTTCAAGAAAATGATTTTAATTTTACAATTGAAATTAACCAATTACGAAATGAAATTAAAAGAAATATGAATATTCGTATGCCTCAATTATATAATTTATCTTAAATATCCAAATATGACACAAAAAAAAGAAAAAAAGGAAAAAAAAGAAAAAAAGGATATTATTAATATTAGAAATATTAAAGAAAGACAAAATGAAATTACACCTATAATTGAAAATTTAACTAGACTTCAATTAACTATTATTTATGATCCTATTAAAAATTTAATGAAAATACTTCAAAAATTTATTCAAGAAGGTGGAACTTATCAAATTAATATTCTTTTTAGTGAAATAAATAAACGTATTATTGGTTTTCTTACTGATAATAAAAAACATGATATTTGGATTAAACTACAACAAATATAATAATATAATATATTATTATAATATATTAATATGTTATTTGATGGATGGAAACAAACAAGTTTACCATGGGAATTAATTATATTAATTAGTGTTATAACACTAAGTGAAGCTTTAGGACAATATTTATTAAGATTATATAAAAGTTTTCCTCATTTATGGTGGCTTCCATTTATAACTTGGATTTTATATGGATTATGTACATATTTATTATTACAAACTTATACTTATACTACTATGGGAAAAGCAGAAGTATATTGGGATGCACTAAGTGCTATTATAGTTCCTATTATTGGAATTTATGCATTTAATAATGAAATAAATTTAATTAATTGGATTGGTATTTCATTAGTATGCATAGGAACTTTATTTTTAACAATTCAAGAATCTAAACCTATAATTCAAGGTGGTAAAGCTATTAACTTAATAAAAGAAGAATCTAAATCTTTAGAACAGCCAACAATAAATGTTTTTAATTTAAAAAGTAATGCATATAACTAGATATAAATTATTTAATTTATTTAAAAAAATATATATTATAATATAATATATTATGTCAGAAAATATTAATAATCAAAATTTAAATACAAATAAATGTTATCATTGTAATAAAAAATTAAAAACACTTTTTTTTACATGTAAATGTAAATATACATTTTGTCTAAATCATCAAATACCTGAATTACATAATTGCACATTTGATTTTAAAAAACAATTTAAAGAAGAATTAAAAAAAAATAATCCTATTATAGAACCATCTAAAATTAAATCTTTTTAAATTTTAATTTAAATTTTATTTGTTTTTAGTTTGATATAATTTTCAATATTTTCTTTTAATTCAATATAAGGAGTTAATCGAATATTTGTTAATGGTAATCCTGTTAATGGAGATGTATGTCTATATGTAAACCATTTTTCAATAGAAGATCTATCATATACCATTCCATCTTCTGTTTTAACAGGATCTGTCATTATACTTTGACTAATAGAACAAATATATTCATATGGTATATTATCATTAACTAATTGTGTAGCTAATTTATTTATATCAATAGGCACATTATTAATATTTTCTAGTTTTTTTTAAGTTCTCTAATTGTTGTAGTAATTCGTTTTACTGAACGAGTTCCTCCGGTATTACAATCAATTTGATTAGCAAATACACTTTCTTGAATAAATTTTATCACTTTTTGACTATTTGTTGTAGGAATATCAATTGTTACTTTATGATTATTTTTAAAACTTTCTTTAAAAGCATTTTCAATCTCTTTATTCTGTTCATAAAAATATGGCTTCCACCATTCATCGTCTAATTTCATTAAATCACCTTGATTTTCTTGTGTTCCAATACACCACATCCAGACAATTACATTTTTATCTAAATCTTCTCCTACTAAATCATTTGGATTCCATGATGGAATAACTTCAGGAATTCTAGATATATAATCTATATTAATAATATTATCTTCAGGAACAATGCCTTCATAATCACGCTCACTTAATAGAGCATCGAAAATAATTCTAGGTTCATTATAATTAGTATTTTTTGTATAAATTTTATATTTATTATCTAGTGATACATCAAGTCTAATTACACTTCGATAACCTGGTTGTTTAAAACCGGCTCTTCCTAATGACATACCTGGTGTTGTTTGATAAAATTCGTGAGAATTAAAAGATTGTGGAAAATATATTGTAGCATTAAAGAAATCACTACCTAACATACAAAAATGATTTGTTCTTCGTGATGAATTTATATAATCTTTATAAGCTTTTTCAATTCTTTTAGCTATCGTTTTAGGATAAAAATCAATTTTTTTTCTAACTGGATCCAAGGATGCCCATACTACTTTATTAGATTGGTGACTCATGATTTTTATTTTAATAATTAATTTTAAAATAAAAATTAATTTTTTATAAAATCTTTTCTATTTAAAATTTCATCACTTATATATTCAGCAAATTTATAATATTTTTCTGGATTTATATTATTTTTTTGGAGAGAAATATCCAATATTTCTTTTTCCTTTTTTAAATTTATTACAGGATATAAATATTTTTTAATTATAAAATTTTTTATATCTATTTTATTTGCTTGTGCATGATTATAAGAAATTTTTAGTCTTTTATTTATATTTTTAAAATTAATAAAAGTATTATTATTAATAGGTAAATTTATTATATTTATTAAATCTATTATATTACTTTGTTTTGTATTCCACGGATAATGTTTATAAGACCCTATATCTTTTAATATTATATTATTTAAACTTCTACTAAAAATATGTATTAAAATAGAATCATTATATTGATTTTTATTAATTTCATGATGTGCCTGATATCTATTAGTTATATTATTTTCAAAATATACACATAAAGGAATATTTAATTTAAAAATATGAGCATTCATTGCAAAATCTAAGTTAGAAATTTTAACCATTGATTTTATAAGATTATGAAAATATATATTATAATTATTAATAATATCATTAAAAGATATTATATTATTATTATCTACTTTCTCAATACATGCCCATCTAAAATAAAAACAATTAATATTATTATTTTTATTTAAGTGAAATCCAATATAATCTTGAATATTTTTAAATTGTTTATTTAATAATAAAATTTCATCAATATCTACTTGTAAAACCCAATCATAATTTGTATTTTTTATTAAATAACTATTTAATGGTAACTCTTCTTCTTTTGGTAAATTTTCTACATTATAAACTTCTATAAAATTTTTAAAACTATTAGAAATATCGTATTTATGTTTATCACATTTTAATATTATAATTTTACTAAAACCTAATCTAATGTAATGTTCAATAAAAAAATCTAAATAGGGAACCTCGTTATGTATCCTAGTATAAATACAACATTTAATCATTTATAATTATTATATATTATATTTATCTTTAATCCATTCCTTAATTAATTCAATAGAACACTTTTTATAATCATCCTCAAAAGTATTTAATTTATAAAATTGAGGCTTTTTCATATTAGAGGTTTTATAAAATATATAATCTCCGTAATTTCCTTTTCTTATACTTAAATTTTCATTTATTTCTCTAACTATTTTATTTTCTAATAATGGTATTACATCATTTAAAGATATTAAATTTTCTTTTTTTTTTATTGATTTAACTGATTTATTTTCATCTCCATATTCAATAAATAAACCATATTTGCCTTTTTTAAGATATATATCTTTTTCATTATATTTACCTAATAATCTTCCGCTAGATTTATTCTCATTTTCAATAATATCCTCTAATTTATATTCACCTCGTTTAATTTTTTCATGATCTAAATTTTCTTTAATTGATTTAAAAAGAGTTTTATCACCTTCAATATATTTAATAACAGGACCATATTTACCTATAATATATGTATGATTATTATCTAATTTATATTCTTCTTTTTTAACTTCTTTACTAATTGGTTTAACAAAATCTAAAATTTCATTATTATAATTTTTACAAGTATCAATCCAATCTAAATCACCTTTTGCAATAAGATCTAATTTATTTTCCATATCTTCTGTATATCTATATTTAAATAAATTTTCACAATGTTTTAATAAAAATTCTATAACAGCAATTCCTATTGGTTGAATAACTAATTTATTTTTTTCATTACCAAATATTTTTTCTTCATTATCTACAATTAATTTATTATTATCTTTTTCTAGTTTAAAATTTTCACAAATTATACTTCTACCTTCTATATTTTCTTTTTTAACATAATTTCTCTCTTGAATTTTATCAATTAATGATGAAAATGTTGATGGTCTACCTATACCTTTTTCTTCTAATAATTGAACTAAACGTGCTTCTGTATAATGCATTTTTAAATCTTTAATTGTTACTTTAGAAGTAATACTTTTATATAGAATTATTTTATTTTTAAGAGTAGGTAAATAATTAAATGCTAATTCTTTAATATTTTCATTATTATTATTATCAACAATTTGCCATCCTAAAAATATACAAGATTCACCAATAAATTTATATTCTAAATCTATTGGAGCTGATATTTTAAATGTAATAGTTTTATAATATGCTGGTTCCATACAACTTTGAATTGTATTTTTCCAAATTAATTTATATAATCTTATTTCTTTACTATCAAAACTTTTATCTATATCAGTAATATTAATATTTGTAGGACGTATAGCTTCATGTGCTTCTTGAACATTTTTATTATCTTTTTTTTTATTAGTTTTTTTTTCACCTTTATTATTATTACTAAGAAGATCAATATTTTTATTTATAAAATCTTCATTATAAGATTTTTTAATTAATATTTTAGCTGTCTCTATAAATTCTTTACTATATATTTTAGAATCAGTTCTCATATAAGTAATTAATCCTTCTTCATATAATTTTTGACATATTTGCATAGTAATTTTAGGAGAGAAATTTAAAATATTACTAGCATTTTGTTGTAAACTACTGGTTGTAAAAGGTTGAGGTGGATCCCTTTTTAGATCTCTAGGTTTTTCATAAGATAAAATATGTTTAAACTCTGTACTTTTTTCTAAAAAACTCTTTACTATCTCACTATCCTCTAGTGATTTATCTAATGTAAATGGAAACATCTTATTTGTAAAATATCCAATAGTATTATAAACTTTTTTCCCTAAATTATCTTTTAAATCAAGATAATTGTCATATACTAAACGCAATGCTGGTGTTTGACATCGACCAGCACTTAATGAATTATTAGTATTAGATGAAATATTTTTCCATAATAATGGTGAAATTCTATATCCTAATAATAGATCTAAAATTTGTCTAGTTTGTTGAGCATAAATAACATTTAAATTTAAATATGAAGGATTATTAATACTATTTTTAATTGCAGTTTCTGTTATTTCATTAAATAATATACGTTTTGTATTATTAATTGATAATTTAAATAATTTACAAATATGCCAAGCAATAGCTTCACCTTCTCTATCATCATCTGTTGCTAAAATAACATCTTTAGAGTTATTTATTGCTTTTTGTAATTTTTGTATTTGATTAGATTTTTCATCAATAATATTAAAAGTTAATTTAAAATTATTTTCAATATCAATATTTTTTAATGAAGATAATTTAGTTAAATGTCCAAAACTTGCTAAACATTTATAACCTGGACCTAAAAATTTTTCTATTTTACTACATTTTGCAGGTGATTCAACAATCACTAGAGTATAAGACATATATTATTTAACAAATAATATATTAAATTATTTCAATTTTATATATTATTCTTTTTCTTGTAAAATTTTATAATCTTTATATGAAATTTTTTTTGGTTTTTTACTAACTTTTTCTGATTTATGTTTATCTAATTTTTCAGCTTTTTTAACAGCACTATCAATATACATATCTTTTAATAATTTTCCAACTTTAAAAGAACCTTCATGTTGATCAACTTTGCCATCTTCTATTTCTTTTAATACTTCTAAAAATTTATATAAAATTGCTAGATCAATTTCATCTTTTTTAACTTTATTATAAATATCAGTATAATTATTAAATATAAATTGACATCTATTTACACATATTTGATCAAATTCTTGAGGATTACTTTTAGCTAGTCTTGAATATTGTTTTTTAAGATTAAGTAAAATATCTAAATCTTTTTTTATTAAATTACTATGATTTTTATTTCTAATTTCTTGCGTACAATCTTCTACATTATTTGTTTTTATCATTTTTTCTAAATTAATTCTATCAAAATTATTCATTTATTTAATATTATTTTAAATTTTTATTTTCCTAACTAATTTTTTCTAATAATATTATAATATGAATAATACTAATACTAATACACAACCTAATTTAACGCCTCCATATATTACTAGTAATCCTAATCTTAATAATCCTTATAAAGGTGTATCATTACAATCAATGAATAGTAAATGTGCCCAACAATTATTGTTTTCTACGTTTTCTGGTGGATCATCTAAAAAATATAAAAAATATAAAAAATATAAAAAATATAAAAAAAATAAAAAAAATAAATCTACTAAAAAAAAGAATACTTTAAAAAAATTTTCTAAAAAAAAGAACACTTTAAAAAAATTTACTAAAAAAAACACCACTTTAAAAAAATTTTTAAAAGGTGGTTCAGGTTCTTCAAATAATACTTATACTGGTTCTGATTTAAATAATTCTGGCACTACACAACCACGACCTTCATATGGTGCGCAATTTCCTACAGGTGCTCCCTCTTCACCTGGATCTAATTGGCCATCTAATATATGGAAAAGCTCACAAAATGTTTTTGCACAACATTTTAGACAAAATGATCATAATAAAAAACTATTGAGTCAACATTTAAATTAAAATTTATAAATATTCTAGTTAATAAATATATTATTAAAATATATTATTATTATATTTTAATATGGATGGAAAATATATTAGTCAAACTATTATAATTATTGTTATTTTTTCACTTTTACAAATTTCAAATGTATTATCTGTTGGAATTAAAAATGTTCAAGATAACTGGTCACTTTATAGATGCAATCCTTTAATTATACCAATGGCGGGATTATTTGGCCATGATCCACAACAAACATTTCAATATTGTTCTCAAAATAATAATATGAATTTTGCTCAGTATATATTAGATCCCTTTAAATATATTATTAATAATATTGGAACAATGGGACAAAATATTAGTCAAGATGTAGCAGGAGTTGTTAATTTAGGATCTTCTACAAATACTGGAGTATTTAGTATAGTAACTAATATATATGGAACCGCTACAAATGCTCTTGTCGCATTTCAAGCTATATTACAAGGTCTTAGAGATACATTTGCTAAAATTATTGGAACATTAATAACATTTTTATATTTATTAAAAGGCATTGAAGTAGTTGTTCCAAGTGCATTATTAACTCCGCCTGGTGAAGCAATTACTTGGATATTAAATACTTTGGGTCAAACTGCATGTTCTCATTTTTTGCCTAATTGTGGTGGAGGTAGTAGTAATGGAAATAATAATGGAAATAATAATGGAAATAATAATGGAAATAATAATGGTAATACTAATACTACTAATAATTAATATATATATGTTTTAAACATTAATACAAATATATATTTTTATATATTATATGGATACTTTTAAAATAAATCAAAATTTAAATAAATTATATGATAAAAATGGATTAATGCAAAAATATGGTGGTGAAGTTTTTATAACTATATTAATTATATTTATTGTTGGAGTAATATTTGTATATTTACAAGTATTAAATAATATTATTCCAGTTAAACAAAATTGGGCACACGAACGTTGTAATCCATTTATTATTCCTTTAGCTGGTTTTATTAATAATCCTGATAATTCTACTATGTCAGATAGTGAGTATACTTTACAAAATTTTCAATATTGTATGGGAAATATTACTCAAGGAGCATATCAATATATATTAGATTCTTTTAATTTTATATTAAATTCTATACTAACTTTATTTCAAGATTTAGGTTATATACTTTCTGGAATTATTAATTTTATTATGTCAGTATTTATGTCTATTTTTGGTTTATTAAAAAATTCATTTAATTTAGCATTGCAAAGTACAACTGGATTACAAAGTTCTTTAAATATAACAAGGGATTCATTTAGTAGATTAGTTGGTATGGTAGTAGTCACATTATATGTTCAAATGTTAACATTTAGAATGAATGTTATGTGGATGATAACAACACCAATTGTTATGTTATTTAGTATAATTGTTCAAATTTTAATTAAAATATTAATTTATTGTTTAAAAAGTCAGGCTTTAACAATGGCTAAATGGACTAGTTTTATGTTTTGTGTGGGAAATCAAGTGAAAATTAATTTATTTACAAATACAGCTGTTAATGCCGGCGAGACAGCAGTTACCGATGCTGCAATAGGCGTGGTAGATGAGGGAATTGCTATTGGAGAGGAAACTACGGGAGCAGCACTATTGCCCGATCCCTTTACTGCAGTAGAAGGTGCAGCGTTAGAGGCGTCTGGAATAGCAGAGGATATAGAAGAGGTATCTGAAGATATTGACGCTGGTGTAGAGGGTGGAATATCTATTACATCAGCAGAAGGAGCCACTGAACTGACTATTCTTCAAAGAATTGGATGTGGACTTTCAATAACATGGGCAATTTTTAGATCTATAATGTTAATAGATATAATATTTCAAGTAATTGCTTTTATTCTAAGTATAACATTATTAATATTATTATGGAATTTTAATAAAGTAACTTTAGGAAAAATGAATATACCTGGACAAGGAATTCCAGGATTATCTTTTTAATTTATATAAATAATATATATATTATTTATATAAATGAAATTAAAACTTTCATGGCATCATTTTTTAATAGTTATTTTAGCGGTAATAATACTAGGATCATTAGTTTATTATTTAGAACAAAATAAAATAATTGAAGGTTATGATCAACCTATTGATGTAAAATTAACAGAAAAACAAGCAAAAGATATAGAAGAAATTGGAAAAAAAGTTTCTAGAAAAGATAGTAATAATAATAGTTCTAATAGTAATTTAATGAGTGAATCAACATCATCAAACTTTCAAACTGGCGGAGATGCTGATAATAATGAAAGTTCTGATGTATCAGGCAATGAAGGAGTAACAGAAGGATTTTCTAATTTATCATGGGGTAATTTAAATAGTGAAAATAGTGATTGTATGGATTCTTTAATTCCTTTTAAAAACCATAAATGTGGACCAGTAAGTGTTAATAATTTTTTTAGAGATATACAATTTAAGCCAGAATGTTGTGGAAATCCAGGAGGTTCAAGTTATTCAAACTCAATGGGTTGCGCGTGTTTATGTCCAGACCAAATAACATTTTTAAATTCTAGAGGAGGAAATAGAACATTTCCTACAGAATTTTAAATAAATAATTTATTATATTTTTTAAATAAATTATTTAAAAAAAAAGATTTTTTGAAATTTTATGTTTAACTAATTATAGTTCTATATTTATTATAATAATAAATTATGTATACATACCAAATGGTGGAGCAGAAGATTCAATTTTAGTTAATAATTTATCTAAGATTTTTTCATTAATAGTAACAGGAAATGAAATTGTTAAATCAAAATCTTTTGAAAGAATATTATTACCAGGTTTAACTAGTCTAAGTAAATTAAGTTTTGTATAAATAATTTCTAAACATCTTTTAAGGTTTCTAACACCATTTTCTTCGCCTGTATATTTACTTATGATAATATCTAAGATATTATCTGGAATAATAACTTCTTTATTATTTAATTTAATATTATTTTGAATATTAGGTAGTAAATAATTATTTGCAATAATAATTTTATCTTTTTTTTCATATCCTTTAGTTTGTATTTTATATAATCTATCTTTTAAAATAGGATTAACTCTATCAGGATCATTATAACTAAATATAAATAAACATTTACTTAAATCAAAATCTATTTCTGAAAAGTATTTATCATGAAACTCAGAATTTTGTGCAGGATCAGTTAAATGAGTTAATATTCCAATTATTTCTTCACCTTTAGGTGTATCACTTACTTTATCTAACTCATCAAACATAATAATAGGATTCATAGTTTTGGTTTGAATTAAAATATCTACAATTTTTCCATAAGTGCTACCTTCATATGTATAACCATGACCTTCTAATGTGCTAGAATCGGTTGCACCACCTAATGGTACAAAAGCAAAAGGTCTATTTAATATTTTAGAAATACCATCTCTAACTAAACTAGTTTTTCCAGTGCCCATAGGACCATGAATAGCAATAGCTGATCCAATAGCATTAGGATTAACAATCCATTGTCCTAATAATTGTAAAATTTGTAATTTTGCATCTTCAAGACCAAAAACACATTTATCTAACTGATTTTTAGCAGAAAGAATAAACTCACTACTATTTTCAATACCATCAGTAATATTAATAGGAAGAGTTTTATAAGTTCCAAATGGAATTTTCATAAATGAATCAACCCATGTTTTTAATTTGTTATATTCACTAGAACTTTTATCAATAGCCATCTCTTTAATAGTATTAATTTTAGTTATTGCAATAGCCTTAAATTTATCAGGGATATTTTTTTCCAGTAAAGATAATAAATAAGGTTTTTCAATATTATAGCTACTATTAATAGTAGATAGAGTATTTAATATATTATTCTGTTCGGAAAGAGATAAATTTTTCATAAAGAATTTTTCATCTTCTACACATTGTTTATTATTTAATAATTTAATTAATTTTTTATAATTAATTTTTTTTTCACGAAATTCACTTTTAGTAAGTTTTTTATTTAAAAATTTTTGTTTTTTATTATTTTCTTTAACGATAGTTTTTAGTATTTTATTATCTTTATTTTTTTTTTCTAATTTATTAGCTAAATTTTTAAATTTATCTAAAATTTCTTGATTTTCTTCAATATTTTCATTTTTATATAGATTATCACTACAATCACTATCTTCACTACAATCACTATCTTCACTACAATCACTATCTTCACTGCAATCACTATCTTCATTTTCTTCACTATAATAAGATTCTTCACTATCACTATCATCAAGATATTTATGAGATTTAGATTTATTATTATCAACACTTAAAATAATAATATTATTATCTAGATTATTTTTATTTTTAGGTGATTCTATTTTTAAGTTATTAGTTTTTAATTTTTTATATTTACTTTCAAATTTTTTTGAAATTTTAGCTTTATCTTTACTAAATTTAGAAGGAAATAATTCTGATAAAAATTTATGATAATCAGCTTTTGAAAAATTATCTTTGTTATTTAATTCATTATTATCATCATCATCATCATCAATAAAATCATCTTCACTAGATGATTCATCACTAGATGATTCATTATATTTTTTTTGAATATTAGATGATTTTAATCGAGTATTATATTTATGGGGGTTCTTATATGATTCGCTCATTATTTTTATAATTATAAAATAAAATTATTTATATTCAATTTTATAAATTAATTTAAATATAAATATATAAATTAAATGGTATTATTTAAAAAATTGATTCATAAAAGAATCTAAATATTATTATAGTAATATATTAAAGATGGCTACTTCTATGGATAATAAAAAAGCGGCTAAAATTATAGGTATTCAATTTAGTATTTTATCACCAGAAGAAATTAGAAATGGATCAGTAGCTGAAATTACTAATCGAGATACATATATAAATAATAAACCTATAATTGGTGGATTATTTGATCCACGAATGGGAGTTCTTGATCCTGGTTTAATTTGTCCAACTGATGGTTTAGATTATATGAATACTCCAGGATATTTTGGGCATATTAATTTAGCAAGACCTGTCTATTATATTCAATATTTAAATACATTAATTAAAATTATTAGATGCACATGTATTAAATGTGGTAAATTATTAATTGATAAAAATAAATATAATTATGCTCTTAAAATGAAAGATGATGAAAGATGGAATTTTGTATTTAGTTTAGCAAGTAAGGTAAAAAGATGTGGTGAAGATACACATGATGGTTGCGGATGTAAACAACCATCTAAAATTAAAAAAGAAGGTTTAGCTACTCTTATTGCTGAATGGGATAATGTTGATGGTCTTTCTAGTGAAGATGTTGATAAATTATCAGTAAAATTATTACCTGAAAATGTTTTAAAAAATATGAAACGTATATCTGATGAAGATATTAGTTTTATGGGATTTAGTCCAATCTGGTCTAGACCAGAATGGATGATTTGTCAAGTTTTAGCTGTTCCTCCACCAGCAGTAAGACCTTCAGTTAAACATGATTCACAACAAAGAAGTGAGGATGATATTAGTCATATTATTGTAAATATTATTAAAGCAAATAAAACATTACAGGATAAAATAACACAAAATGCAAATTCAAATGTTATTGATGATTGGAGCACAGTTTTACAATATTATTGTGCAACACTGGTTGATAATAAAATTCCTGGTGTTGCATCAGTTGCTCAACGATCTGGTAGACCTTTAAAATCTATTAAAGAAAGATTAAATGGTAAAGCAGGACGAGTTAGAGGTAATTTAATGGGAAAACGTGTAGATTATAGTGCTAGATCAGTAATTACTCCTGATCCTCAATTATCTATTAGAGAATTAGGGGTTCCTTTAAAAATTGCAAAAAATTTAACTAAACCAGTAATTGTAAATAATAAAAATAAACTTAGTTTATTAAAATTAGTTCAAAATGGTCCTGATAATTATCCAGGAGCTAAAATTTTAGAGAGAAAAAATGGTGAAAATATCTCATTAAGATATATTGATAGAAATTCTATTCGTTTAGAAAATGGTGATCGTGTTCATAGACATATGATGGATGGTGATGCTATTCTTTTTAACAGACAACCTACACTTCATAGAATGTCTATGATGTGTCATATTGTTAAAGTTTTATTTCAGGGCGACACATTTAGAATGAATGTAGCAGATACTAAACCTTATAATGCAGATTTTGATGGTGATGAAATGAATTTACATATGCCTCAAGATGAAGAAGCTGAAATTGAATTACGAAATTTAGCAGCTGTTCCTTATCAAATTATTAGTCCTGCAAATAATAAAACAATTATTGGAATTTTTCAAGATTCTTTACTTGGTTGTTATCAATTTACTAGAAAAAATATATTATTTAATCCACGCGAAACAATGAATTTATTAATGAGTTTTGATAAAATTGATCTTGATAAATTAGATTTTTCAAAACCTATTTCTAGTTTTGATATCCTTTCTCAAATTATGTTACCTTTATCTCTTAAATATAAAACTAAAAAATTTTCTGAAGGAGAAGATTTTAAAGATTCTAACAATGTTTTAGAAATTAATAATGGTAAATATATTAGAGGACAAATTGAAAAAGGTGTTCTTGGTGATGGAACTAAAGGTCTACTTCAACGTATTACAAAAGATTTTGGCTATTTAAAAGGTTCTAATTTTATTGATAATTTACAGAATATTATTACTGATTATATGAAATCTACTGCATTTAGTGTTGGAATTAGTGATTTAGTTGCTAATAAAATAACTATTGATTTAATAGCTGAAAGTATTACTAGTAAAAAAGCTGAAGTTAAATCATTAATGGATGAAATACATCTTGGAATATTTGAAAATAAAACAGGTAAAACTAATGAACAAGCATTTGAAACTCAAGTAAATAATATTCTTAATAAAGCTTCAATGGAAGCTGGCAAAATTGGAAGAAAAAGTTTAAGTAGTGATAACAGATTTGTTATATTAGTTAATTCTGGTTCAAAAGGTAGTGATTTAAATATTTCTCAAATGATTTCTTGTTTAGGACAACAAAATGTTGATGGTAAACGTATTCCTTATGGATTTGAAAATAGAACTTTACCTCATTTTGTAAAATTTGATGATTCTCCAAGTGCTCGTGGTTTTGTAGAAAGTTCTTTTATTGGAGGTTTACGACCAGAAGAATTATTCTTTCATGCTATGGGTGGTCGTGTTGGTTTAATTGATACTGCTGTTAAAACTAGTCAAACTGGTTATATTCAGCGGCGATTAGTTAAAGGACTTGAAGATCTTGTTGTATCTTATGACATGACTGTTAGAAATAATAAGAAAAAAATTATTCAATATAAATATGGAGAAGATGGGTTTGATCCTATTCATGTTGAAAATCAATTTCTTCCACTTATCACTATGTCTCTAGAAGAAATATATTCACATTTTCAAATGCCAAAAGATTCTACTCAAAATGCTGTATTTACTACATTATATACTAAAACTTCTCTTAAAAGATTAAAATCTCAAATTTTAACTCTAAATAGTAAATGTAAAAAATATATTGATTATATTATTAATTCTCGTGATCTAATTATTCAAAAAGTTTTTAAAAATAGAGATCTTAAAAGTATTAATTTACCTATTTCATTTACACATATTATTGATAACATTCAGGGACAACAAAATATTAATTCTAAATCTATGGTTGATATTACTCCATTAGAAGTTTTTGAAATGATTGAAAAAACTTATTCTAATTTAGAAAAATTACATTATTCTAGTCCTAATAATTTATTTAAATTATTATACTTTTATTACCTATCACCTAAAGATTTATTAATGAATAAACGTTATAATAAAAAAGCTATTGAAATTTTATGTTTATATATTACTAATCAATATAAAAAAGCTATTGTTTCACCTGGCGAAATGGTTGGTATTATTGCTGCACAAAGTATTGGTGAACCTACTACACAGATGACTCTTAATACTTTCCATTTTGCTGGTGTAGCATCTAAATCTAATGTTACTAGAGGTGTTCCTAGAATTGAAGAAATTTTATCATTATCTGAAAATCCTAAAAATCCTTCTTGCACTATTTATTTAAAAGAAGCTTATGAATCTGATCAAGAAAAAGCTAAAGAAATTATGTATAATATTGAACATACTAAATTTATTGAAATTGTTGATTCTATTGAAATTTGTTTTGACCCTGATGATCTTAATACTTTAATTGAAGAAGATACTCTTTTACTTGAACAATATAAAGAATTTGAAAAATTATTAGATGAATGTAATGAAGAAACACTTGAATCTGGTAAAGAAAAATCTAAATGGATTATTCGAATTGTTTTAAATGCTGAAGAAATGTTAGATAAAAATATTACAATGGACGATATTAATTTTGCTATTGAACATACTTATCGTGATGAATTATCATGCATTTATTCTGATTATAATTCTGATAAATTAATATTTAGATTAAGATTAAATAATATTATGCGAAAAAAATCATCTCAAATTAATCCACTTGATCAATCAGATGAAATTTATCTTCTTAAAAATTTTCAAGATCAATTATTAGAAAATTTAGTATTACGTGGTGTTAAAAATATATCTAAAATTATTCCAAGAAAAATTTCTGATAATGTTAAAAATATTGATGGAACATATATGAAAAAAGATATTTGGGTTTTAGATACTATTGGAACTAATTTAATTGATTTATTATCTAATGAACTTATTGATTCTAATAGAACTTTTACTAATGATATTCAAGAAATTTATAGAGTATTAGGTATCGAAGCTATGAGACAAGCTATATTTAATGAATTATCTGAAGTTATTGAATTTGATAGCACTTATATTAATTATCATCACTTAAGTTTACTCGCTGATAGAATGACTGCAAGTGATAATCCTATTTCTATCTTTAGACATGGTATTAATAATGATGATATTGGTCCATTAGCAAAAGCTTCATTTGAAGAAACACCTGAAATGTTTTTAAAAGCTGCTAGACATGCTGAATTAGATAATATGAAAGGTATATCTGGTAATGTTATGTGTGGACAAGAAGGATATTTTGGGACTAATAGTTTCCAAGTATTATTAAATATTAATAAATTACAAGATTTACCTCTTGCACCTCAAGAAGAAGAAACTAATGTTGAAAAAATTATTGAAGAAAATTTAATAATTAATCATGATGATCCATGTAGTATTCAAAATTTAACTATTACATCTGATACACACAATATAGAAGGAACATCTTTAGGAAATAATGATTATGAAATGGATTTTTAAATTAATAAATAAGATATAATATATTAAATAAATAATTTATCTAATATATTATGAATCTATTTCAGCGTATTTTTTTAATATTATCTAAAAAATATAATTTTAATAAAAAAAATACTAATAATATTTTATTATTTAATTTTTATTTTTCTATGCAATTAATTAATAATTTTACTATTAAAGATAAATTTAAATTTTTTAAAATTCATATTCTTAATAATAAATTATTAACATTATCCGAAAAAGAAAAAGTTATATATGTTTTTTCTATTAGTCAAAAATATTATTTTCTTATATCTAATTTTTTATTTAAATATAAATGTAAAAAAGCTAATTTTTATAATAACTTATATGATTTAAATTATAATTTATTAAGTAATATATCTAATAATATTAAAATCATTATTTATGATAAAGATAATAATTTAAATTATATTTTTAGAATAAGTGATATTATTAATATAATTAATAGTTCTCTCTGTTATATGGATAATTTTTATTTTTCAGTTAATGATATTAAAAATCCTTATACTAATTTACCATTTAATTTATCAACACTATATAATATTTATTTTTATATTAAATCCTCATCTTTTTTAATGCCAAAATTTTTTCACTTATATTTTTTATCTAATTTTGATAAAGAAAATTTTTATAAAATAAATGAATGTTTAATAAAAACTTATACTTTAAATAATTATATTAAAAATATAAATAATAATGAAAAAATAGTTATTATTAAAAATATGCTTAATGAATTAAAAAATGGAATTTCTATTATTTATAATAAAGAAATTTATAATAATGATAAAGAATTACTTAATATTTTTGGTCCTTGTATAAAAGACTATATATTTATGAATCATTCAAATAATGTTTTATTAATATTTGAAGCTAAAGAAAATTTAAAAAATAAAATAATTTTAATTTCTACCCAAAATATTTTATCTCAATTTAATATTAATATTAATATTAATAATATTACTAATGAAATAGCTAATTATATGAGACCACATTGGAGAAGAGATAATGATATTTCACTTAATAATTTTACTATTCAAAATAATATTGAAAATAATAGAAATAATTATCATAATATTAGAAGAATATTTAATAATAGACAAATAAATATTTTAAATTTAGAAAATAATACAAATAATATAGTTATAAGAAATATTAATAAAATTTTCAATAATTTTAATAATATATATAGAAATTATCCTATATTTTGTAATACCTTATTTACATGTATAATATCTTTTCGAGTTTATTTGTTATATAAATTTTTACAATTTTTATATATTGAATTTAAAAAAACATTATATACTTAATTTTATTTTTTTTTTTCAAATACTTTTACATAATTTTCTATAAAATCTAAATCTATTTGTTTATCTATATCTGTTTTTAACTTATCTTTTACATCTCTTATATTTATTAATGCACTATTACTATAAAATAATCTTTGAACTGGATAACCCTCTGTTCTAACTCCTGGTGTTCTTATAAAATAAAAATCCATATTATTTGTTGAATTAACTATCATTAAAGATTTATTATTTTCTACTAATAATGTTGATGAGAGAAATATTAGTGGAATATTATAATATATTGCTATTAATGCTATATCTAAATTTGTTAAATAATAATTTTCAGATAATAATAAATCATCTATAGTTATTTCTCCATGTTTTATCATTCTTATAAAATTACCTTTTCCTTGTGTTTCTAAAATTGTTAATAATATAGGTAAGTATTTACTATTATTTTGGTAAATTAATACTAACTCATTTTTTAATCCTGTTTTTGTTAAGTTTTTCAATTCTGGAATATAATCTTTGATTATGTATAAAATTAATTCATATGTACAAATTGGTTGGTCACATGTAAAATATATTTCAAGAGTATTTGGTGGAAATAATGTTTTCCACTTACCTACTAAATTTTTTCTATTTATTGCACAATTAACTTCTTCTATCTCCTCTACTTTTGGTGTTTCTGTCATTTCTTCTATATCTTCTACTTTTGGTGTTTCTGTCATTTCTTCTATATCTTCTAATTGTGGTGACTCTTCTAATTCTTGTAGTTCTTCTAATTCTGGTTGTTCTTCTAATTTTGGTGACTCTTCTAATTTTGGTGACTCTTCTATTTGTTTTTTTTCCTTAATTACTATTTTTTCCTTTAATTTTTTTTCTTTAATTAAAGGTAAATCCAATATTTTTTCATCAGCTTTTATATCTTTTAAATATTTTTCAGGAGAGATTTCATTACTATAATATTTACTTTTATTTGGAATAGCTGTATCAAATGTTGTATTTTTAACAAAATTATTACTTTCTACAATATCTAAATTTTCAAAATATTGTTGAGTTATTAATGATTGTAACATTAATATTTCATCTTCATTTAAATTATATTTTATTTTTGCAAATGATAAATATGCCATTGGTTCAAAAATAAATTGACTTATTCGTCTATATCTTATTAATTCATCAGCAATTTTTATAAAATAAATTTTTTCATTATCTAATTTATTAATTAAATTATTTTTTGGAATAATTAATTTACATATATCTTCTTCATCTGACATATAACAAAAATTTTTATCTTTACATAATTCTTTATCTAAACAATTTGTTATATTATTTAAATTTTCTAGCACTTCTTCGCTATAATCAGCAAAAATTATATTTTTAACAATTTCTCTCAATAAATCAGCTATTTTTTTTAATTTTTCTAAATATAATATATCTTTATTAGACAATAATTTTTCTAACTCTTTTCGTTTATCTTTGTTTTTAAATTCACCTAATATTATACGAATTTGATTTCTAAAAATATTAAAAAATTCACCTTCTAATTTTATATTTTTTACTAATTTCTCTCTCTCTCTATCTTTTTTATTGATAGTTTGAATCTTTTTATCAGCTATTATATAATTTTTATCTTCTAAACTTTCTAAATCATCATATACATCTTCTATTGGTGGATTTATAGCTACAAATTGATTTGCATTTGTTAATATTCCTACTATTAAACCATCTTCTAATATTTTTAATTTTGGTTTACATTTTATTCTTTCATTTGTATCTGTATATACTTTATTTAAAAATGAAATTGTATTACTATATGTATCCCAAATATCTTCATCCATAAATTCTATTTCTATTTCTTCTAATACTCCTGAAGGATAAGTTGGTATATAACCCATGACATCATCTTTATTTGCTATTAAACCTATTGTCTTACCATTAAAATTTAAAATTTGTTTTAATATTTCATATTTTTTTCCTGTAAGTATATTATATACTCTTTCTACATCTATATTTCTTGTAAAATTATATATTTGTGGTAAACTTGATAATGGTTTACAATTACTATTTATTAAAGTTTTTAATATTTCTATTATATTTTTAATATTACTATTTAAAACATTTGATGATAATAATTTAATTAATTTTATCTTTTTTTTAGTATCTTCAAATAAATATATAGGTTCATAATAATTTGTTTCTTTTATTAATAATAAAGAAACTTTATTTAATGAAATTGGTTCACTTGAATATATCATTGTTGGACAAATTATATTTACATTATCTGTTACATCTGTATTATCTATATCTAATATTATTAAATTTATACCATTAGGAAATAAATTTTTATTTGGAATACTAACTATATCCCATAAATAAGTATAATCAATTATTATATTATCTTGAAGTAAATAATTTTTAAAGTTCTCATATGCTGATATTATTTTTTTTAAAAATAATATTTGTGAATCTTTACTTTTATTTATTGTTTTATAAATATTAAAATCTTTATATTTTTCTATATCTATTTCTTGATCTATATAAAATAATTGTATTAAATTTCCATTATTATAATTTATAAAATTATCTAATGTAATTGCATCTATTATTATCTTTTTCATCTCATTTATTGTTATATCTTTACCTCCATTAAATTCTGAATATACATTTGCTAAACATGCTATAAATGATTGATATTTATTTGATTCAACACCATATCTCATTAAGCAAGGAGTAAATGGTTTTAATCCTGTATTTGTTTTACTTATTTGGCATAATTTATTATCTATACCTAAAAAGTTTTGGATTGCTATTGGTAAATAACCCCATCTATGATGTGGAATTGGAAATTTATCTGGACCCATTATATATTCATCTAATTTAACTTTTTTAACAATTTTAATTTTTTCCTTTTCTTTCTCTCCACTTTCACTTTCTTTTTTTTCTAATTCTTCATCTTTTTTACCACATACTTCTCTTCTTCTTATTTGTTCTTTACTATTCCATGTTTTAAAACAACATGGTAAACAATAACCTAATGGATGTTTATCTTCTTTTTCAAATCCAGGATTTAAATTAATATATTCTCCTTTTGAATCATAATGATATTTTGGATCTGTAAATTCATATATATCTGCACCTTCTGGAACTTTTTTGGCATTTGCTGGTATTACATTTCCATATTTTCCTGATTTTACTTCTTCTTCTGTTAAACTTGTATTATATTTTAAACTCCAATATCTTGGGCATATATACCAAAATTCTTTATCTTTTGATGTTCCATATTTTAGTGCTTTATCATAAGATCCTGGATGATTTTTATCTATATATTCTTTTTCACTATCTGTTAATATTACTGGTTGTCGTCTAATATTTGATGGACAAATTCTGGAATATGCACTAAATTTTTTATCTATTTCTGTTTGAAATAATTTTGGATCTCTACTTTCTAATCTTTTATAAAATGGATTTGGATTAGATAAAGACATTCCTGTTAAATCTTTTATAAATTCATCTGTTTTACTTTTACTTTGTTCCTCTGGATCTTTTTTAACAGATTTTTCTTTTTTTATTTTAATACTTAATTTTTTTGGACTAGATTTTAAAACTTCATCTGGTATTTCTAATGATTCAATTTTTGGTTCTTCTTCACTTTCCCTTTCTTCTGATTTAGTTCCACCCTCACTTTTTGGTCTTTCTAATTTTAAACTTGGAGAACTATCTAATTCATCTAGATTTAGACTTTCTAGACTAGATGGAATACTAACTGCTGATTTTTCTGATGAACTTTTTTCTGCAGCTTTCATTAATTCACTTAAATCAAAACTTTCTAAAGAAGATCTTGAATCGCTACTTTGTATATCTTCCGCTTCTTCCGCTTCTTCCGCTTCTTCCGCTTCTTCCGCTTCTTCCTCTGCTTCTTCTGCTTCTTCTGCTGCTTTTTCTGCTGCTTTTTCTGCTGCTTCTGCTTCTTCTTCTGCTTCTGCTTCTTCTTCTGCTTCTGCTTCTTCTTCTGCTTCTGCTTCTTCTTCTGCTGCTTCCGCCTCTGCTTCTGCTTCTTCTTCTGCTGATTCTTCTTCTGCTTCTTCTTCTGCTTCTTCTGCGTCTGCTGCTTCTTCTGCGTCTGCTGCTTCTGCTGCTTCTGCTGATTCTTCTAATGTTGCCGCTGCTTCTTCTAGTTCTTCTGGTGCTGCTTCTTCTAGTTCTTCTGGTTCTTCTACTGCTTCTTCTGGTTCTTCTGCTGCTTCTTCTGCTTCTTCTTCTGGTTCTTCTACTGCTTCTTCTGCTGCTGCAGCTGCTTCTTCTTCTGGTTCTTCTACTTCTTCTTCTGCTGCTTCTTCTTCTTCTTCTTCTTCTTCTTCTTCATCGGAATCTAAAAATAAAAGATCTAATAATTTTTTATCATCACCTTCGTCATCTGATAATTGTAATTCTAAATCTTCATTAATATCAATTGATTTATGTTCAGGAAAATTTTCTTCATGTTTTGCAATAATTTCAGGTATTATAATATCTTCACTATCTTTTAAATTGTCTGAACATATAGAAGAAATTGTTTCTTGACTAATATTTGTAGAATCTAAATTTTGACAAAGAATAAATAAAGAATTTATATAAAATGGTATAGTTCTTAAATAATTAAAATTATTTATACCTTCCATTTTAATATTAATTAATCCTGTATATTTATCTTTAGTAATAAATGTTGCAAATCCAGGATTATTTTTAATTTTATATTTTGCATTTTGATATAAATTTTGAATTACTTGTAATGAACTTAATAGTGATGCTAATTTAAACTTTGAATCTTCAGGAGATAATTTAAAATTTTCCTGTATTTTTTCTAATATTTCAGTTTCACTAACTTCTTTATTTAAAAGATCAATAATAAAAGTTTCAATAGCATCATACTCATTATAGTTACTAACTTTTTTAAATCTCATAGAAATACCTTTAGAGAGATTTTCATCTAAAATATTAAATATTTCAGATAGACAAAATTTATTATATGTTAATTTAAATAAATCTGTTAATTCTACATTAGAAACATATACTAAATTATTTAATTCTATATTACTTTGATCTAAACTAGTAAAATTTTCTATTTTATAACCACTTTGTTCTAAAAAACCCTTAACTTTATTAATTAAAGGATTGACAGAATTACTAATAATTTCATTAATAATAGGTATATCATATAATTTTTTAAAATCTATTTTAATAAAAATACTACCAACATTATCAAATTCACATATAATATTAATTAATTCATCATTATAAATATAATCAATAAAAACAGCTACTTTTTTAGTTTTAGCTAATATTTTAATCATTTTAAATATAGTTCCTTTTGGTAAATAAGGAATTTTTCTACCATCACGTGATATTTTTGTAGTATAAAATCTGTAAAGATTTTCTTGTCTTTTACCAGGATTAAATTTAATCATTGGATAGTTTTGCGTAGCATGAATAAGTTTAAAAATAATATCTAATGGAATATTGTTAATAATTAATGGATGAATAACAAAATCAATAGATTCAATACCAGTATTAGAATATTTAATAGGAGGTATAGATTTTAAATTATAAAATAAATCAACAATATTATTATTCTTATTAAATTTTTCATTTATTAATTCTTCAGATTCACGTATTAATTTTTGTTTTTGTGATTTTAATGTAGAGAGATTATAGATTTCATCTTGAAATAAAAAAGGAAAATATATTTTAATGCAGGTTCTTTCAGATAAAGTTTTTTCAATATTATATTGTAATACATCTTCGGCTAAACACATATATATTATATTATTGTGTATATCTGGTGTTTCTAATAAAATATTTTTATTAGTAGTGCTAGTAATAACATCTGCATAATTTTCAAGAAATTTATCATATAAAATACTATCAAATGGATTAATTGTAAATATATAATCAAAATTAACAATAAATTTTTGTCCAATTACAACATTTTCTATAACATTTTTATTATCTAAATTTAATGATATAATATCATCATAATTATAAATTTGTTTATCAGGTAAAGATGTAATAGGATAATCAATATTTAATAAAAATTGTATTAATTTATCTTTTGTTAATGATAATTTATTATTTTGAGTAATTTGTTGAAATATTTCAACGCTATTTAAGAGAGAAAATGTTTTAGAATATAGATAAATTTCTTTAAATGAAATTTCATTAAAATATTTAATAATTTTTTTTTTAATATTTTCAATACTATCATCAAAATTAATTTGTTCATCAATAAAAGAAATATTAGGTTTATCATTACTAATAATTATCTTTTCTTCTTCACTAAATATATTAGAAAAAATAGAATTATTTTCATCTTTTTTATATTCGCTATCTAAAAAAGCTATATCTATCTTATTTTCTATTAATAATGATTTAACAAAACAAAAAATATTAATAATTTTATTATTACTATTGTAGTATATCTTATATACAGACATTCTATATACAATAATCGAGATTATTTTATAATAATTAACTTAAATGTATTAAGATATATTTAATATGAATTATAAAATAATAGTTGCAATAGATAGTAATAATGGAATAGGCATAAATAATAAATTACCATGGGATATTAAAAATGATATGAAAAAATTTGTTGAATTAACTAAAGGAAATGGAAATAATGCAATAATTATGGGAAAAAATACATGGTTAAGTTTACCAAAAAAACCATTAGCTAATAGATATAATATTATACTTTCAACAACATTAAATAATAATGATTTTTTAAACAAAAATATTAAAGTTATAAATAATATAAATAAAGCATTAGATTTTTGTAAAAATAAATTTGATAATATATGGATAATAGGTGGTGAAAAAATTTATAAACAATTTTTAGAAAAAGGATTAGTTCAAGAAATATATATTACTGAAATAGAAAATGATTTTAAATGTGATTGTTTTTTTCCAAAATTAAATTTAAATGAATGGTCTTTAATAAAATATGATTTATTTAGAGACAATAATTATAATATTTATAACAAGTTGTATATCAAAAAATAATATTATTTAATAATATATGTCAAATATAATACAATCTATTAAAAATGAAATTTATTCTAATAATAAAATAAATTGGAGTGCTGTATTGTTTTTATTATCAGAACCAATTGCATTAGTAGCTGCATATTTTATTATTTTAAGAGGTTTACATGCTATTAATTTTCCAAATACATTTACAATGACAACATTTTATACAGTAATTTTTACGACAATAGGATATATATTTAGAGTTCCATATATGTGGAATAAACCAAGTGCTATATTTTTTTTATTATTAAATATAATAATGTGGATAATTGCTATTTCAATATGGACTAATGCTTTTTTAAAATATAATAAAGATAGTAAAGATAATAAAAATAGTAAAGATAGTAAAGATAGTAAAGATAGTAAAGATAGTAAAGATAGTAAAAATAGTAAAGATAATACAAATAAAAATAATAGTTAGAGAAATTTTAAATATCAATATATATTAATATATATTGATATGTCGCAAGGAAATGATGTTCATATTTCAGCATTATCATTTTTTGATCAATTAAAAAAAGATATAATATTACCAAATGGATCACTTAATATTGCAGGATTAATGTATATATTAGCTATACCAATATCATTAATAGGTATTATAACATATATACAAACAGCCGAAATAGCTATGAAAAATCCATTAAAGTTTCATATACATGATTTAATATTTACAATACTTATGACAGGATTAATGTTATGTAAAATTCCATACTTTAGTGATAAACCAATTGCATTAATGCAATTTATAGTATTTGCATTATTATGGGGAATAGCTATGGTAATATTGAGTATAGCATTTAATGAACAAATAAAGAAATAATTATAAATCAAATAATGGGTTATCGTGTATAGTCATACCACAATATTGTTTAGGTTTTTTTTTATAATCTATTGGAGTATATACGCCAATTTTTTTTGCTCTTTCAAGTAAAAATTTAAAATTATTCCAAAACTTATCATCATGACCAATAGTATCATTAGCAATATGTGCTAATTCATGTAAAGCAACAAATGTTAGAGTATTAAGATCGATTAATTCACCACCATTTTTTTCAGTTTCTAAACAAAAGGCTAATTTTTCACCTTTATTTTCACTATATGCAGTATATTTACTAGTAGGTAATACTTCAACAATTTTTTTAGGATTAAATCCCTCGACTAAATTTTTAACATTTTTTTGTTCAGGAAAATTTTTTTTACAATCTTCAACAACTAATTTAAGATTAGTAGTAACTTTTGCTAAATGATCAGCAGCATCATTTAATTTACTACGATCACGAACACAATATTTATTTCCATCAACACTAGAAATTATACATTTTAATTTAAAACTATCTGAATCATAGTATATTTTACATACAATAACTACTATAAAAATAATAATAATATATATTAATATATCTTCTTTCATATATATATTCTTATTAAATAAATAATATTAAATAAGAATTATAAATTTACATACTCTGTTTTCCAGGACATGGACATCCAATTTCAAAAGGAGCACGCATTAAATCTGGTTCAATAGTTGATTGTAACCATGGACTAACTTGTGTAGTAGGATTAGCAGGTTCAGACCGAATTTGTAAATTAGCATTTCTTAATGACCCAGATACAGTATTAATTCCAGCAAGGTAACTACTATCTAAGAAATTCATAGCAGGACCACCACTGCCACCACTTGGAACTTGTAAAGCAGCCCAACTATTTTGATCACCAGAAGATGTTTTTGGTAAAAGTTCAGAAGGATTTAAAGTAGGTTGACGTGTGCAATTTTCAGGTGCAGATCTATTAGGTAAAGTATTAGCATTTAAATTAACAGGTGCAGCCTCATTAGGTTCGATAGATGGATATGGTACAGGCAAAGTTTGTTCTGCGCCTGCTTGTTGAGAAGCACGAACTTCAGGAGCAATTTGACTCATAGGAGTTCCGGGAGGTTGAGAAATGGAAGAAAATCCACTTAAAGTTAAATTTTTCTGATCGGAATAGTGGCATAATGCAACTCCAACAATTATTACCCCTACAATTATTACAATATTTTCAGGTTTTAAAAGTTTCTCTAAGTCTTTTACGAAGGTCATTTATATAATAAGTATTAATATAATATTTTTTTAATAAAATATTATAAAATAGATGGTTATTTATAAATTTTTATGCTAAAGATTATTTTTAAATAAATTTTTTATATTTTCTTCTTCATCATCAGAATCATCCATATTTTGAAAAGAATATTTTTCTTTTATATTTTTTGCTTCTAAATATGCATCTAATGCATTTTTTCTTAATTCATAAGCTTTCTTTTTTGCAGCTAAATAAATTTCTTTATAAACATCACTAGGATCTTTTAATGCTATAATATCATTATCTTTAATATGATTAACTTGAAGATCAACTTCTTCTAAATCAAATGAATTTTTTTCTTTTAAAGATTCAGTTTTTAAAATATTTTTTTCTTGTAAAATACCTCTATCTTTATTATAATTTTCGTTTTTAAAAAATCTATTATCTTTTTCTAAATTTTCTGGAGATATATTTTGATTGTCTTTTTTTTCTAAATTTTCTGGAGATATATTTAGATTATCTGCTTTTTCTAAATTATCTAGTGATTTATGTAATTTAATTAAACATTGTTTTTCAAATTCTTTTGGAGGAATTAATACCATTATCTGTGTTAAATTTATTTCTATTTGAATATTTTTAGTATTAAATCTAATTCCATCTAAATTAATTAGTGGAATTATTTCATCTTCATTTGTTAAATTTTCTAAATTATAAATTTTTTCATTTTCATCATAAACATTGCATTTACCTCCTTTTAAATATGTTCTAACTAAAAAATATTTACCAGATTTATATGGTCTTATAATTGGATTCATCATTTCATCAACATCAGTATCAGTAACATTATTATGAAACCATAATTCTTTTTTTTGTATAATTAAATCTTGACATGTTTTTTCAAATTGTTCAAACCATGATATTACTTCTTTATTAGCACTTGTAAACATTAAATCACAATATGTTTTACTTGAATTTTTCATTAAACCTTGTTTAGTAGTAACTTTAGGTAGTTGAATATATAAATTTTTACAACCTTTTGCAACAGAAAGTTTAGTAAAATAAGATCCTCCACTTAAAGGAGTAGGATTATCTAAAAGTATTTGTGAAAAATCAAAATTAGGATCAATATCATAAACTTTATCCATTAAAAATTTAAAAGAAAAATACTTGATAAAACACACGAATTTAAATAAATATTTAGCAAATTTAAAAAAATATAATATCTATTATTTTCTCTCTACTATATATAATGAATTCGTTAAAAGGTGGTCGTCGTAAAAGACATAGTAATAGTAGACGTAAACGTCGCGGAGGAAATGTAGTAGGTGCTGAACTAATGAGAGGTGCTGTTCCATTTGGATTATTTGCATTAAGTAATTATTTAGGTAAAGGAACCAGAAGAAGCACAAGAAAAGGAATGAGACGTAAAACTGCTCGTCGTGCTTACAAAAAGTAAATAAATTATTATAATAATTTTATATCTAAATATTTAGATATAAAATTATATTTTATATATGACAGAACAAAAAGAAAAGTTTTCTAGTAATATTAAAGAATGGAATATTCTTGATAAAAAAATAAAAGTTTTACAAGAAAATCTAAATACACTTAAAAATCAAAAAACTATTATTAAAGAAAATATTATTAATTATGTTGAAAATAATAATTTAAATAATGCAGTTATTAAAGTTGATAATAATCAATTAAGATTTATTAAATATAAACAAGTTCAACCTTTAACATTTAAATTTTTAAAAAATTGTTTAGATGATTGTATAGAAGATAGTAGTCAAGTTGATTTATTAATTGAATATATTAAAAATCAGAGAGATATTATAGAGTATTTAGATATAAAAAGTTATAAATAAAATAATAATATTTATTATATGTCAGTTTTTATAGATTTAAACACATTTAATAATGATAAAAGACTTAAGGATTTAGTAATACCATCATGTCTTTTTATTAAACCTCAAGAATATGAAAAACAATATTTTAAATTTGATTTAAATAATGATTTAATTATAGATGATAAATTATATAATAAATTATTAGACGAAGCTAGTATTCAAAAAAAATCATCTAAATTAACAAAGAAAAAAAAGGAAATTTTAAATAAAAAAAAAACTCGATCCAAAAAAAAATAAAAAAATTGAAAACTTTTTTAAATTTAGAATTATATTAAAAAAGTTTTTTAATATAAAAACTATGGAATTTACAGCAAACCAAGTTAAAGTTTATCAAAATAGTTGTTTAATTTTATCACAAGAACTTGAATTAAATAATTTAGTTAAAAAATATAATGAGTTGTCAGAATTAATTGAACTATTTTCATTAAAAGAAAATAATACAAAAATTAAATTACTCAAAAATAAACAAAAAGAGATAGATAAAACTTATAAACCATTAATTAAGGAATCAAAAAGAATATATTCTAATACTCTAAAAAGAATAAACTATAATTCAAGTAAGTGTTAATAGTTAATGTTGACTCCAATTATTATTATTAAATGGAGAAATTAAAATATTATTAAGATTATTTTTAAAATTATTTATTTTTTTATCCATTTCTAATTCTTGAACTGTTTGTGGAAATTGACTACTATTTTCCATTAATAATTCTTCAGTTCCTGTTATTTTTGGTTTTTTACCAAAACAATTTGCTCCAAATCTAACATGTGGATTTGCAATATATCCTCCATTTATACCAGGTCTACCACATGAATTTTCATGTCCTTTTATTGTTCTTAATTTTTTCCATGTTTCAATATTTGTAGGAAATAAAGCTAATTGGTCAGCTGACCAACCATAATTACACCAATCTGCTCCTTTTTCATAAGCATCTTCTATTTGTTGATATGTTGCTAATTCTGCACCATAAGCTTGACACAAAGCATTTGCTTGATTATAACTATATATGTTACTAGGAATATTAAAAACTTCATTAGTTATTTTATTATAACTAATATCATCTGGTGTTTGAATATCATTATAACTATTATCAGTTGAATCTTTTGCTAAATAATTTTTAGTTCTAATTTGTAAATTAGGTTCCTGGCTAAATATATTTTGTAAACTAGCAATAATATCTATATTAAAAAAATATGCTATTCCATTTAATAAAACTAAAATTATAAAGACAGCCCATAATAATATTTCCAAAAATATTATTCCACCATTTCCATTTCCATTTCCATTTCCATTATTACCATTTGAATTTTCACTTACTACAGAAAATATTATATAAAATATTATTAATATACCTACTAAAATTAATAAAAATAAAGGATTTATATCTAAATTTTTTATTGCATCTAGTGGATCATTAGGAAGTCCTGTAACTGAATTATATTGAATATTCATTATATATTATTATCTATTTTATTTTTCTAAAGAAAAAACAATATGACTTTTCACTTATTAATTGTTTTTCTGATATTTCTTTAACTATTGTATCATTAAACATTATCCATTTTCCTGACGCTGTTTTTACATATGCATAATAATGGCCACCCATACAACTACCTGAATGATTACATATTGCATACAAATCATATATATTATTTTCTTTATTATAACCAATAACATATTTACTTAAATCTAAATTATTTAGAGGAACATCAACAATAGTATGAATTTTTCTATTATTAAAATTAAATCTTTTAAGATCTATTATTAAAATATTTGGTAAATTCCAAAAACATAATCCTTTATATACTGATTCCATATTATTTGTTTCTTCATTAAACCATTTATTATCTCCATCTAATAATTCTGATTTACAATATAAATCAAAACAATCAAAAATATTAATATTAGATTTATTATTAGGAATAGGAAGACTTAAATTACAAAATGGTTCAGGAGTTAAACTTTTAATTTCATTTTCTAAAGAAGTTATTTTTGATACTTGTATTCCATAAAATAAATTTAATAATTCAGAATAATGTTTACTATACATATCTTGCATCATTTTATAACAAATTTTTGCAATTTTATCACTTTTATTTTGTGGCACTCCTGAAATTTTAATATCTACTTCTCTTTCAAGACCATTATGAAAACATTCAATTAAAAAATTTAAAAATTCTGGCATATCATTTTGACTATATCCTGTAAAAATTTCTCTATTTTTTTTTTCTGCTACACTATGAATACCTTTTAAAAAACCATAAGGTGCTATTGTGCAATTTTCATTCCACATCATTGTATAAATTTTATTCCATTCAACTAATAATAATGAATCTATTATATCATTTAAATTTCTTTCTTTAGAAACTTTTTTAAATAAATTATTTAATTCATATGTATGTGATAATATTTGTATACAACTATTTAAATAACATGTGTTTCCTAAATTTGCTAATCCTGTAAGTCCTTTATTTTTATATTCATCAAAATTCATTATTTAGATTTATAGTAATCTATTTAAACATATTTATATTATTATATTTTAAATATGAATTCTAACAATATTTTAGGAAATTATATTAATTTTGTTAATACTTCACAACAATCATTACATGAACTTATTGCTTTAATACGTCAACAAGATGATAATTTTCAAAATTTATTGACTCGACCACCAAATACACCTGTGAATGTAAATACTTTTTCATATCCTAATTCTGTATTAAGACCACGCCGACCAAATATTGAAAATAGACGTTATAATAATTTAGATAGTCATTCTAGTGGTAATTACTCTTATCCTAGCACTAATTACACTAGTCCTTTTAATAATTTAACATTTACTACTATACCAAATCGTATTTTACCTAGACAAGCAAATAACGAAAATCAACAAATTAATAATCCAACCACTATTGAAATTTTACGAGCAACTGAAACAAAATTATATTGTAATATTGAAAATCCTGTTAATCAAATTTGTCCAATTTCTCAAGAAGAATTTAGAGATAATCAAGAAATTATACAAATTAAACATTGTGGTCATATTTTTAATCAAAATGCTTTATTACGTTGGTTTAATACTAGATCAACATGTCCATATTGTAGATTTGATATAAAAAATTATAATACTGATATATCTAATAATACTAATAATACTAATAATACTAATACTAATAATACTAATACTAATAATACTAATAGTGAAAATAGTGATACTGAAAATGATACTACTATTAACATGGAAATTGATAATAATGAAACTATGGTTCAGGCAATTTCTAGATTAATTGGTAATAATTTAAGAGATCATCTTGAGAATGAAACTATTGATTTTCAATATACTATTGTAGGACAAAGAATTCCTTCACCTGAATCTAGAGATGATGAAAATTAATATTATAGAATTTCGTTAGTTTAAATATATAATTGTATTATTTAAACTATAATGAATAATAAAATTTTATTTATAACAGGAGGTGCTGGTTTTATTGGTTCTAACTTTATTAATATTTTTTGTAAAAAATATCCTAATACCCGAGTAATTAATTTTGATGCTCTTTACTATTGTGCCGATGAAAATAATGTAGAAAAAGAGATTAGAGATTCAAACTATTATCAATTTATAAATGGTAATCTTCAATCATATGACTTATTGAAATATATTTTTGAATCAAATAATATAACACATATAATTCATTTTGCTGCTCAGTCTCATGTTCAAAATAGTTTTACAGATTCCATCCAATATACAAAAGATAATGTATTAGGAACACATAATCTTTTAGAAGTTACACGACTCTATTGCCCAACTTTAGAGAGATTTATTCATTGTTCAACAGATGAAGTTTATGGAGAATCTATGTTAGAAGTTGATGAACAACATAAAACTGAACAATCTGTTCTTTGTCCTACTAATCCTTATGCTGCTTCAAAAGCTGCAGCAGAAATGTTAGTTACCTCATATAATCATTCTTTTAATATGCCAATTATTATTACCAGAGGCAATAATGTGTATGGACCAAATCAATACCCAGAAAAGGTTATTCCTAGATTTATTAAACAATTAAAAAACAATGAGAAAGTAACAATTCAAGGAGATGGTTCTTGTGTTAGAGCTTTTTTACATGCATTTGATACAGCATCAGCATTTATTACAATTTTAGAAAAAGGAAAAATAGGAGAAATATATAATATTGGTTGTGATGAAGGTATGGAATATTCGATATTAGATGTTGCAAAAATCCTTATAAAGCGAATCCAAGGGACAGAAGATTATGAAAAGTGGATTACATATATAGAAGATAGACCATTTAATGATAAACGATATTATATAAGTAATAAAAAATTGCAAGATTTAGGATGGAATATTTTAATTAGTTTTAAAGATGGAATAAATATGGTATAGTTTAACATCTAACATTTTAAACAATTATCTATTTTTTATTGGATATTATTTTTAATAAAACTTTAAGATAAAATTAATAATTATTATTCTTTTTAAATGCTATAAAATGAATAATATGTCAGCTGTTAATGTATTAATAACTGGAGTAACTGGTCAAGATGGTAGTAATATGGTTAGATATCTTCTTAAAAATACAAATTGTAATATTTTTGGTGCAATTAGACATTTATCGGTTACAAATCATGTAAATATAGAAGATATAGATGATCCAAGATTTAAATTAATTATGTTAGATCTTTTAGATCAACAATCTGTAATTAATAATGTTAAAAAAATAAAGCCAGATTTTATTATTAATTTAGCAGCTCAAAGCTATGTAGCAGAATCCTGGAATTCTCCTATAAATACATTCACTACTAATACTCTATCTGTAATCTTCTTTTTGGAAGCTATAAAAGAATATTGTCCAAAATGTAGATTTTATTCAGCAGGTTCGAGCGAAGAATTTGGTGATGTTCAATATAGTCCTCAAGATATTAATCATCCTCTTAGACCTAGAAGTCCATATGGTGCAAGTAAGTGCGCTGCAAGACATATTGTTAAAGTTTATAGAGATAGTTATAACTTATTTGCAATTCATTGTATTCTTTTCAATCATGAAGGTATTAGAAGAGGAAAAGAATTTGTTACAAGAAAAATTACATCAAATATTGCTAGAATTAAAAAAGAAATAGAAGAAGGTAAAGAAATTACTCCGTTTCAATTAGGTAATATTAATGCATCAAGAGACTGGAGTGATTCAGAAGATTTTGTAGAGGCAATTTGGTTAATGTTAAATCAAGATAAACCAAAAGAATATGTGCTAAGTTCTAATGAAACTCATAATGTTAAAGAATTTGTAGAATTAGCTTGTAAATTTGCTGATTTAGATTATAAATGGAAAGAAAATGGTAATGAAATGGAAACACAATTATTGGTTAATGATCAGGTTATTATGACAATCGATGAAAAATATTATAGACCAGCTGAAGTAGATTTATTATATGGAGATAGTTTAGAAACACAAAAACTATTGAAATGGAAACCTAAAATTAATTTTAAAGAATTAGTAAAAAAAATGGTAATGCATGATATTAAACTACTTAAATAATAAATTAATTATAAAATTTAAATAATATTTTAAATTATATCTTTAAATACTTTGTTAAAATTTTATAAAAAATTTAATAACTTTTTTTAATTAAATCATTTTTTAAATCATATTTTCGATTTAATTCTGAATCACTACAATAAGCTTTATGTTCAGTATAAAACCATTTATGGAACTTCTCAAGAGTATTTATTTTATCTATTATAGTGTTTTTTAAATTAGATATACTACTATTTTCTCTCGCTAATCTAGATTTTAAAACATCTTTATTTAAATTATTATTATTAGATGATTTATAAATAATATTAATATCTTTATTAAATATTTGTTTTTGCCATTCAAAAATTAATTTACTTCTCTCTATATGAAATTCTGATGTTATCAAAATTATATTTTTGAGTTTTAAAGGAATAATAAAATTTGTAAATGCAAAAAATCCATTTGCAATTGTATCGTAACTTGACCATTCTTTATATATCATATTTGTATCAACGCCAAGTGAAATTAAATACTCACTACAAGAAGTCGCTTCATGAATAATAAATCCAGATTTATTTAATATAGGAGACATATGATAACTTCCTCCTCCTAAACAAAAAATAGGTTTGTTATTTAACTTATGAATTTGCCAAGCTATATTTAATCGATCTTTAACAAAATTATGACATTTGCCTTCTTTATCTATTCCTCCAGCAAGAACAAATATTCCATCTATTTCATTATAATTTATTTTAGAATCAAATTCAGAAATTATTAAATCATTAGAATTATAAATAGGTGAAATATTTTCCCAATTTGTTGGTTTATAATTCCATCCATCCATATTTATGTATTTAATATATTAATATTTTATTCTGTGCTTAACTTAATTGTTGCACCACCATCTATTATTAAATTAGACCCTGTTAAAAAGTTATTATTTGTGACATAGTATACTAAATTAGCTACATTATCAGGAATTCCTATTTTTCCTAACAAATGTTTACATTCTAATGTATTAATTAAACTATCCTCTGTTCCCTTTCCTACATGACCTCTTAAAAGACCAGCCCTCAACATTTTAGTATCAATTGCACCAGGCGAAATACTATTTACTCTTATATTAAATTTACTTAATTCAATTGCCATATTTCTTGTTAAACCAACTAATGCTGCTTTAGATGATGAATAAGCTGCAATATTAGAAGAAGTATTTATAGCATGAACTGATCCAATATTAACTATATTAGGATTATTACTTAATTTTAATAATTCTAAGCCATATTTTATAAATAAAAATGAAAGTTTTACATTACAATTATAAGTTTGATCCCAATCGGTTTCTGTTAATTCCCAAATAGGTTTACATATTTGTAAAGCTGCATTATTTACAATACAATCTAAATGATTGTAATCATTTTTTATTTGAGATAAAATATTTTTAACTGCATCTGTTTCTGTTAAATCTTTACAAAAAAATTTATCAATATATTTACAATTTAAACATTTATCCTTATCAATTCCAATTACAAACCAATTGTAATTTTTAAATTGTTTTACAATTGCTTGTCCAATATCTCCATTAACTCCTGTAACTAATACTATATTATTTTTTTTGTAAGAAATTTGGTTTAGATATAAGGTTTTTGCTAATATAAAATTATCTTCTGTGTCAATATCAGTAGACTCTATATCACTCATAATATAAATATATGGTTTATATCCAATTCTATGATGTCTATCAAATAATATATTTTTTTTAAATATATAAATACATGAATTTTCTTCATATAAAGGTTCTAGTTCTTGTGTTGGTAATAATTCATCTGGATTATGATTAATAGCATTAACATCATTATTATTTAAAGAATATAATCTAGTTTGCCATTTTTTTACAGAAAATAATGAATCATAACCATCTTTTTCTTTCATTAAAAATGTTTGTATAGCTTCATCAAATGTTTTTGTAGAAAGTAAAGGGTTTGTGGCATGTGTCTGAATAAAGTAATCAAAATCTAAATTTAAATTTAGAATTACATTTTCTAATAAACTATTAACTGGAGTTTTTCCACAATGTAAATGCTCTGGTCTATCATAAATTTCAATTATAGTATCTGAAAATTCTTTTTTAATAATATCTTTTACAATTGGACTATTTGTATCAATTATAATTTTATTAATTAATTTAGACTCTAATATTGTTTTTAAAATAATTGTAAATAATGGTTGTCCATTAAAATCTCTATAATTTTTTTCTGGAACACGCTCAGATATATGTTTTATTGGTATAATTACACAAAAAGTTTTTTTCTCCATTGTTAATATTAATGACAAAATTATTTGAAAAAATATACGAATTTATAAAAAAAGAAAATAATAATAAATCAATAGATTTTGAATATTGGTATTATAGGTATTATTCGTCATCATAATATATAATTAATGTAATTATATATTATATGAAAAAAATTTTATTGACATGTCCTCCAATGATTAATAGAATAATAGAATATAAAGATTTATTAAAAAAATATAATTTAGAAATAGAAATTCCGAACTTTAAACAAGTAATGACTGAGCATGAACTAGAGAAAATTATAGGAAATTATGATGGTTGGATAATAGGTGATGATCCTGCAACAGAAAAAATTTTTGAATTGGGAAAAAAAGGAAATTTGAAAGCAGCTGTTAAATGGGGAGTAGGAACTGATAATGTTAATTTTGATGCTTGTAAAAAATTAAATATACCAATCACAAATATTCCAAATGTCTTTGGAGAAGAAGTATCTGATGTTGCAATTGGAATACTTTTAAATCTTACTAGAAAACTACACGAAATAGATGCTAAAACAAAACTTGGTGAATGGTATAAACCAGCTGGTATGTCACTATCCGGCAAGAAAGTATGCCTAATTGGTTTTGGTGATATAGGAAGATGTACAGCTAGAAAATTAATAGCATTTAATCTAAATGTATATATTAGTGATCCTGGTTTTGAAAAAATAGATAATAGAATTATATGTAAATATAATGAAAATATTATTGTATCAGAACAATTACAAAATGTCATTATTACAGATTTAGATAATGCTTTAAAAGAATCTGATTTTATTATAATTACTTGTGCACTTAATAAACATACCCATCATTTAATCAATAGAGAAAATATAATGAAAACAAAAAAAGGTGTTAAAATAATTAATGTTGCAAGAGGTCCCATAGTAAAAGAAGATGATGTAGTTGATCTATTAAAAGAAGATTTTGTAACTGCAGTTGGGTTTGATGTATTTCCAGTTGAGCCATTACCAAAAGAGTCAAAACTGAGAGATTTTCCTCAAAATTTTTATGGTTCACATAATGGTTCAAATACCATAGAAGCAGTCGATAAAACGAGCATAATAGCAATAAATAAAATTAATGAATATCTTAATTAATTATTAATTATAAATAATAATTTAAAATTTATTTTTTTGCCATATAGCAACTCCAGGAGTATACCAGGAACAAAAAGGAAAATTAACAATGTTACCTCCATATTTTTTTTTAATATCTATAAGTGCTTTATTAACTCTTCCATCAATCTTGTCAATTTCATATGTGTTATCAAATATAACAATTGCATTATTATTTAAGTTTTTATATATTAATTCAAATTCTTTCATAACAGATTCATATTTATGATCACCATCTAAAAATACTATTTGATATTTTTTTTTATTTTTTTCTAAAAAATTTATTGAATTATTTAAATGTTGATTAATGATATCAGATAAACCTGATTTTAATATATTATTTTTAGATTGATTGTAATAATTCTCATTTATTTCTATAGTATCTAAAGAACCTTTAATTCCTGAATCTTTAATACCTTGTGCTAAAATAATAGAGCTTAAACCAATATTTGTTCCTGTTTCTAAAATATTATTATGTATACTAGGATCCATATTACATAATACACAATAATATAAAATCCCCCATTCTGGATAACCACAAGTAAACCCTGTTTTATTTATTGCTTCTTCATTTGGTTTTTCTCTATCAATATTAGAATCAGCAATTTGTGATTCTAATTCTTTAACATAATTATTAGGTATTAAATTTTTATTATATTTAAATATTCTGTAAAATTTAGGATTATTCATTATATTTATATATATATAAAAATATATAAACATGGATATAAATAATTTTATTTCTTATTCTGAAAAAAATAAAGATATAAATAATGAAATTATACAAAAATGTAATGATCTAATAGATGGTAGAGTTTGTGTATCTTTTTGGCTACATTATTTATTGTCTCTAAAAAAATATTTAGGAACAGAATGTAAAACATATGTAGAAATAGGAACTTTATGGGGAGGATCTATTGCTTGTTTGTTGATGTTAGATAATACAGATAATAATTCAGATATTGATACTCATTATATAGGTATAGACTTATTTGAAGGATATTATGGTAAAAATTGTAAAAAAAATGACTGGAATAATACAACTATTGATATAGATGATAAAAATCATTTAGACCATGTATATATGAATATATCTAAATTCAATAAAAATAATAATAAAATAACTTTAATAAAAGGCTCATCTTATGATGATGATACTTTAGACCAATTTAAAAAATTAAATAAATATATAGATTTATTATTTATAGATGGAGATCATTCAGAAAAAGGTGTTATTGCTGATTTTATGAAGTATAATATATTTATAAGAAAGGGTGGATTTATTCTGTTTGATAATTATGGTGATCCTACTATTTGGACAGATGTTAAAAAAGGTGTAGATAGTATTAATTTTGATACATTTGATTTCAATATTATAGGTGAATTAGGACACTCATTTTTAATTCAAAAAAAGTAATTTTAATTTAAAAAATCTTTTTTATTTTTTTCAATAAACTCGTTATGCAATGTTTCATCTTGAAAACAAATAAAATTACCCCATGCATTTTTGTCATCTAGTTCGCAAGGATAGTTTTTAAGACCACGCCATTTGTGAGTTGTTCCATATCTAACTATGGGATACCATTCTGATACAATAATTTTATAACCTAATTTATATAAATATTCGGCCATATCCTTCCAAATATATTTTAATTTTACTTCACTTTTTAAATCTTCAAATTCACACTCAATAACATCTGGTTTGTCTAAATCCCATGGGTAACTTTGTAATACAAAGTAATCATGACCTTCAGTATCAATTTTTAGAAAATTGACATGATTTATATTTTTTGATTTCATATAATTGTCTAATCTTACTGAAGAAACTTTAAAACTAGCTTGTTCATGTGAATTATGGAAAGGGGTTAATGATGAAATTCCTTTTGATACTTTACTTAAATAAAAAGTTAAATTATCTTCTTCTTTATCATTTACACATTTCTTTTCAAGAGTTAAATATTTATTTTTATCAGGATTTTGTTTTAAATAATATTCAATATGTTGATATCTTTCAGGATTTGGTTCAAATGCAACAACATTCCAATTAAGTAACACAAATTTTTTACACGTTTCACCACCGAAAGCCCCTACATCAATCATTATACCATTCTCAAATTTATCCTTAATTACATCATAAATTAATTTTGTTTCGTCACACATATATATATGTTACAAATTATATTTTTAAATTATATTGTTATATTTATTATAAATTTAATACATTATACTTAATATATAGATTTTTTTTATACATATGAATAATTTAAAATAAACCATTAATATCTTCCAGACTTTTTTGGAAACATTCTAATTTCATAAAATGAGAAAATCTGCAATTATGAGGTCCTTTTTCATCTTTAAAACTTTCTTGTTTATTTTTATAAAACCAGTTTTTTGCATTCTCATTTATATTATTTTCATTAAAAATTGCTTGAATCTTATTTATAAGGTTTTCTTCGTGAGAATTAATAATTTTTAAATGATTATTTCTAATTATATATGGGTCTTTTTTTTCACTTATAAGTTTTTCGCAAGCATTTTTAATATTTTTCGTATCAGGATTTTTAATAGATTCTGGTCTATAAGAATACTTGTCTATATTAATAGTTTTTATTGGCTCCCCTACAATTACTGAATTATAGTCATCATAATATATGTCTCTTCCGCCAAATGAAAATGTAGATACAACTGGAATTCCGCATAATAAATATTCACTATTTGAAAAACAAGCTCCTTCTATAAATGAAAAAATTCCGCCAACTTGCGATTGATTAATTATTTGAGCGACTTCTTTGGGTTGTAATCTATTTTTATTTAAATAAGTGTATTTCATTTCTAAATAGCTAATATCATCTTCTCCATGCCATCCTGTTGGGTTTTTATTAACAATCAAAGCTATATTATCAATATCGTTTGCAAAAGATATATTTTTCCATTTTGTTGCCCGACTATTTATTACCATTTTATATTTTTTTACAGCATTTGGATCTATATTAAATATATCTGTATTTATAAATGTATTATTACTACATAATATAGAGTTAAATCCATTTTCTTTTCGTTCATTATGAACTTTAATAAAATTTGAAAGAAAAATTATATTTTCTGGATATTTACAATTACTTAAAATTTTTTTTGGCCGATAATAAACATAATCATGATGCCAAGCCCAATCTACTATTAAAATGTAATCAGTTTTTTTTAATTTTTCAGAAAATGAATTAAATTCTTCATCCCAATTACTACAAACCATAATAATTCTTATTTTATTATTATATATAATATTAAATGGAATTTTTTTAGCTAACATTTTAAATATATTTATTTATATATATTTAAATATATATAAATAAATATATATAAAATGTTTCCTGGTCAGATTAATCAATTTAATAGAGGATGGGCATCAAATTCAAAAAAGATGGGTGAAGGAAAAGTAGATTATTTTAGTCCATGTGGTTCTGGTTCATTATTACCTAGTTGTCAAGAGTGGATTCAAACAATAAATAATTTTATTGATGAATATGATATAAAATCAATTAATGATATTGGTTGTGGTGATTTAAATTATATTAAAGAAACAAAAATTAAAGAAAAAGAAGTAGATTATTTAGGTTATGATTTTATTATCAGAAATAATAATACTGACCTTAAAATATTTAATAAATCTTTTAATATAGCAACTGATACACCACGAGAATGTGATTTATGTATTTGTAAAGAGGTTTTAAATCATTTAGATACTAATAGTCAAATTATACCCGCATTAGAAACTATTAAAAAAACTTCAAAATTTTTGATGATAAATAATTATAAAGACTTAAAAAAAAATAATACTAGTCTCAGAAGTGCTGGTCAATGGGAAAAAATTAACTTTAATATTTCTCCTTATAATTTACAAAATTATCTAATAAATACAATTAAAGTTACACATATTGATCCAGAATCTCCTCCTGATTTATGTTTATCAATATATAAATTTAAATAAAATCATAAAACTTTTAAATGCGAACCAGGTTAATATATAAATATTTTAAATATATTTATACATTAATATATTTAAACTATGTATTTAAAAATTCTTTGTGTTTCACTTTTTCTTAAATTATTTTTTTGATAATCAACTTCTTCTATCAATTCTTTATTTAAATAATAACTTAATAATTTTTGAAGGTGAAGACAATGAGTATCATCAAAAACTATAAATGTATTTTCATGTGCAAATTTTTTACAATTAATTAGATCTTTCTCAGCAATTTCATATCCATGTCCACCATCAATGCAAATAATATCATATGTTGTTTTTACTTCATATTTTGGAATAGTTATATCACTACTTCCTTTCACAAATTCTATAGTATAATTTAAGCTCTTTAAATATTCTACACACGGAAGAGTATATTTGTGATGTGCAATATCGAAAGATAGTATTTCAATTTTTGGATTAGCATGTAAAAATAATGCAGTAGAATGTCCTCCATTAAAACCTATTTCTAAAACATTTTTTGCACTTTTAGTAAGAATATACAAGTTTTGTCTATTAGTTTCAGAATGTATATCATTTCTAAAATTAAAACTTTGATGCCAATATAGACAACTCCCTTCGGGTTTTTCAGTAATACCTTTAATAATATTATTAAGACCCAAAACAATTGTGCTATCTAAAAGTCCTTTACTACTTAAACTATGATTCATTTATATATATATATTCTATTAATTAATTATAATATAATATACTTAATTATTTAAATAATATATTTTTATTTGTTCCTAAATTAACTATATTTAATTTAACTTTTAAATTTTCTAAATCATTATAAATGCTATTAATACATCTTAAATGAAAATCTTTATTAACATCAGGAACCTGGTATATATCACCTTTTTGTTGATAATCATCAAAGAAATAATTTTGATTTATATTGATATCTTCTGAAATAATCAATTTTTGATTTTCTAATTTCTTAGAACCCGGAATATGATTTATATAATTACAATCAATTCCGATAAAATCTATATTATAAAATCCTAAAAATATTGCCAATCTTATACTATAAGCCCCTGTTGTAAGCATATCATTATTGAACATATTATATTTATAGTGTAAGTCAGATAAAAAGATAATTTTTTTGTTCTCTCTTAAATGTTTATTTTTTTTCAATAAAATATCATGTAAAAAAAATATTTTTATATTATCAATTTTTAATAATTCCATAATATTTTCATAATTACTTTCTGTAACAATATGATCCAAAGAAACGTATATATCTGGAAACCATTTTATTTTATACCAATATCTATAAGCAGAATTCATACCAATTGTTATAATGTTTTTGTCTAAGTTATTAAAATTTAATTCTTTAGTTGATGGACCATTACCAATAATTAATATTTTTCTTTTGTTAAGATTATTATTTAAATAAAAATATCTCTCTATTGTTTTTTTATATTCTATTAATTTTTGATAATCATGTTCTATATTATTAATTTTACTATTATATATATTCATAATAATATCTTTTTTATTTGTAAATCTATAGTTTAAGTAATATTTTACAAAACTAATTAATTTTTCTCTATATTCTGGACGTAATTCAAAATGTGTAGTTAATCTACTTTTATTATTTAATAATCCATTTATATTATTATAAATAACATTGTTAGGAATAATATTTTCATCTAATAGTAAATGAAAATGTGAAATTAATTGTTTTTCTTTATTTTGATCTGTAATTGTATCATTATTAATAGTGGTCTCTGAAATATCTTCATTAATAAATTTAAATTTTTTATTAATGTTTAAAATAAAAAAGTTTATATCAAATATAGAATCATATATTAAATCTTTAAATGTTGAGTTTAATTCTTTCTTAAAAAAAGTAGAAGGTTGAAGCATTCCATAAGAATTTGTGAAATGAATATGTGTATTTATTTCTAATGAATTTGAGATAGGTGCTTTTATTATATTTTTAGTAATATAATCTTTATAATAACCTTTACCATAAAATACATCAATATTTGGATATTTTATAATATTTTCTAATACTATTTTTAAAAAATTAGGATAAACTATATAATCATCATCATTAAGCCACATTGTATAATTAGTTTCAATTAATTTTGAACCTTCTATAAAACAATCTATTAGTGGTTTCTTTACATGTTTATATTTATAATTTATATTTTTAAAGATATTCTTTTTAAAAATTTTTTCTAAATCACCACTATCATCAATTATAATTAAATTTATTAATTCATAATTATTAATTTCTATAAATTTTTGTAAGTATTTGTCAAAATCTCTTTTACCCAATGTTACACAAATTATATCAATAATTTTTTTGAATTTTATATTATCATAATCTATATAATCTAACCTACTACATAAAGAATATGCTTTTTTAGAATATTTATTATCTATAATTTTTTTTTTTAAAAATGATTTTTTATTCAATAATTTTTGTATTATATTATTTTTATCCAAAATTTGTGTTATTTCATAATTTCTCTGTGAAGAACCACAATCTATAGAATACCTATAAATTATTGATGAATAATATTTTAATTTATATTTTGCATTTAAATAACTTAATATGCTCTGATCTTGTCTACACCCAATATAATTTTTTATACCAACAAGAGAATAATATTTTTTATCTAAGGGAATATTTTCAAATTTAGGTCTAATATAATTTTCAAAGATATTCATATCTTTTAAATCTTTCATAAAATGTTCCAATGTCTTATTATATTTTTTATTATTAAATCCAAAAAATCCAGAATTTATTTGTTTTTTTAAAAGAATTTCTTCATTAATATTATAGTTCTTTATAAAATCATTATGAAAACTATTAATATTTAGAATATTATTTTCACTATTATTATTTTCACGATCAGAATGATCTACAAAGAAAAAGTTTTCTTTATCAATAATATTAAATATACAAGAGATATTTTTTTGAATTCTTATTGATGAATCCAAATACAAAATATTTTTTTTAATGTTTTTATAACAATATAAAATTAATTTTGTTTTTAGAAAATATGCTTGACTATGCATATTATTAAGTTTATAATGTTTTTCATTATTAATATTAATAATCGATACATTATGCAAATATTCTAATATGCTTATAAATTCAATATCTAAATCAAAATAAAATACTATTATTTTAATATTAAATATTTGTGTGCTCTTAATTAAAGTTAGACAGCCTTCAAAATATTTATTATTTACAAGTGTAACTATTATATTATCTTCATCAGGTATTAGTGGTAAAACGCTTGAGGCTTCCTTGCTAAAATAAGAAATTTTAGATTCTGTGTTTTCATTTATAATTTCAATATTATGAATTTTACTTGCTTGATATAATATTTCCCATCCTTTCATATGACAAGTACTACCATCTGGTATGCTATAAATTTCACCTTTTTCTTGATAATTATCAAACCAATAATTAGGATTTTTTTCAGGAGTTTTTAAAATTTGTAAAGTTTTTGTTGAAGCATCAATCAATTTTGTTTCAGGAATTTGTTCTACATAATTACCATCACAACCTAATAAGATAATATTTTTGTAACCTAATAATATACTAATTAATGCTGCTGTTGCTCCACTATTATGCATTTTATAAAATTTATTAAAACTACTTTTATTTATGTATGATTCTTGAGGCGGTAAAAAATTAATTTTTTGATATCTAGAATTATTTTCGTCTTGAGATGAAAATTGTTTTTGTCCTTTATTATTTTCATTTAAAAAAAAGAACGTTTTTATCTTATTATTATTATTCATTAATTGAATAAATTTATTGTAATGACATTCTATAAGTTTTGGGTCAAAACATCCAAAATAAGTAGGATAAAAATCTAATTCTGCAAATTTTTTATATGATGAATTTAAAGCAAATGTTGTTTTATTTTTTAAAATGTTAAAGTCACAATTTTTTAATGAAGGTCCATTACCTAATATATATATTTCATCTTCAATTATATTATTTAATTTTTTCGCAATACTTTCAACACTAATATATGCACCTTTAAAATCCTTCATCTGTCCATAAATTGGATGTTCCCGTAATCCAGGAATATCTTTTTCCTCATATTCTAATCTTATTATATCTTCTCTGTTTAGATACTCTGTCTCTCCAGAATAATAAGGTGAAATTATTTTATTACCTAATACCTTATTATCATATATTGTAATTCCAAATCCTTCACCACAATGTGGACTTATATAATAATCAAAATTTGTATATAATTTATATAAATCTAATGGTTCTAACTCATCAGTTATACAATAAATATTTTTATTTTTTTTTACTTCTATTATAAAACTATTATATATATCATTTTCTATCTTATTTATAAATTTATTACCTCTTGGAGGTCTATACTTTAAAATTAATACTTTAGTTCTATCATTT
>JGI10211J14876_10000013_pt1 | contig 56072 bp, 45 predicted proteins | sample Etolagsediment_FD_14876 | JGI IMG/M metagenome (IMG submission 14876)
ACGAAGTTTGTTACCCTGCTTAACAAAAATAGAATTGTTAATTCCAGCAAAGTTTTTCAGAATAGCAAGAGTGTTATCAGATAGTTTCATAGTATTTTCTTTCAGTTTCATTGGTTGTAAGTTTTTTCAGAGAGTTTCATAATCATGATTCCTGTAAATATAGTTACTGCGTTGGAGGAGTTTTTTGTATACGGAAAGAGTTGCATCTCTTTTCCAATACTCATTTTCTTCTTCAGAAACATCAGAAAACCATTTTTCAGGATTACACTCTGTTACATGATCAATGTAACCAAGAAGAGCATTGATTTCATCGAATGTCAACACTATAGTTTGAGATGGATTCATTGTCATTGGTTGTAAGTTTCACGTTTTGCATTCTTATCATTAAAATGCATCAAAAGTACAGCATAATGTAGAACTTTCATAATGTCCATACGAGCACTACCTTTTTTATCATACCGAGAAGCATATTTAAGGATATTAGATCGACAAAATGCCTCCCCATCACCACATGCTTCAATCAAATCTAAAGTTTGAATTTTATCATCACCAGCAGAATAATGTTGACTATATGTTCCTCGAATATACTCAAGAAGTTCTTTCAAAATTTCTTCTTCATTATATTTCCAAGGATTTGCAGGAGAATTTGGAATAATATTATCCATAATAATACTATCCGTACTAATATTATTCATATTAATATCATCCATAATAATATTATTCATATTTGGATTGGCAATCAAAAATTCATGATCACTGTGCCCCCAAGGACGCATACCATCATCAATAGTTTCGTTCATTTTTAAAATTTCATCGTAAAGCATGGACCAAGAATTAGTCATATTTTATTATATCAGGAGAAGCTGATAGAGTCAAGATATTCTTTAGTCTGCTGATCTTCAGAAGGCATCTGAAAATCGGCATCAACTTTATCATAGAGTTCAAGAAATGCCTGCTTGGTTTCATCATCAAAACGATTTACACAAACTTGAATTGCCTTTGCTTTATCACCAAAGATGGAATAGGCACGAATGATGTGAACCAAACGACGAGTGCTGATAATCTCATCAATACCTCCATCATAGAAGGTCTTACGAATGATGTCACCCCAATCCACAAGACGCTTACAGAAGTCACGATCTTCTACACCCAAATTCAGAGCAATACCTTCAAGAATCTTTTGCTCTGTTGCTGGAGTGGGATATTGTTGCTCAAAAGTTACAGGAAAACGTTCGAGAAATGCTTCATTGAGCACGTTAGTTCCAATAAATCGACCATCATCACTACCTTTACCTTTAGTGTTTGCAGTAGCAATAATATTGAACCCTTCTGTGGGTTTGACATACTTGCCAATCTTTTTCAAAAATACACCCTTACCTTCAAGGATGGACTGAAGACAGAGGATTTTGTTTGAAGCAAGGTCAATTTCATCAAGTAACAAAATAGCTCCTCTCTGGAGTGCTTCAACGACAGGTCCATTATGCCAAACTGTTGCCCCATCTACAAGACGAAAACCACCAATAAGATCATCTTCATCAGTTTCAATAGTGATATTTACTCGGATCAATTCTCGTCCGAGTTGAGCACACGACTGCTCAACACTGAACGTTTTGCCATTACCAGAAAGTCCTGTAATGAACGTCGGATAGAATAGACGGGACTGAATGATCTTTTTAAGATCGAGAAAATTACCAAACTTGACGAAGGTATCATCTTTATCAGGAATAAGATTTTGTTCGATTGAAGGAAGTGCGGCAGGTGCTTGATATGTACGTTCAATTTGTTCCACTTTTTCTTGGGTCACTTCAAGATTCCATTTACCACGACCAACTTTATAATCAGAAAGTTTGTTAGTGATAGTCTGATAGTTAGATCCATTCATGGCACACCATCCACGAATATCAGATGCTGTTACAGATTCACCAAAAAGTTCTTGAAGAGAGGTACGAATGTAGTCAGCAGAAAGAGACATGATGTTGCTTTGTTTGTTTCAACTGAAGTTATTATAATGCAAAAAAGAGGGTCTTGCGACCCTCTATAGACAGTTTACTCACTGGCACAAGTAGTTTTCCAAATCCTCAATCAACCTTTTCTTGGATCTTCTTTTATCCAACTCAATACCGACAGTTCGACCGTACTCCTCAAGTTCATTCTTTGTCATATCATGAAGTGATACGTCACTTTCACATGGGAAAGTTTCAACATCTTCTTCAACAGCATATTCATGATTTGTAGCATCTTCATCAATAATAGGAGATTCTACAACTTCCGACACTGAAGGTTTTGAAGTAGTATCTTCGGTAGATTTTTTTGATGTACCCCGTATTAAGTCTCCAAATCTGGACATTTTTATTACCTGTAATATAAAAATATTTATCAGATAATAAGGTCTACAAACTCATTCAAAATCTTTTTATTCATTTTTTTATTTTGAAGACTTTTCATAAAAGATTTTTTAATTTGTGCCTTTGATGCATCTTCATCTACATCAAACTGAGATTCATTCGCAAGGGCACTTGCAGAAAGTCCAAAATAAGTATGATATCCAGTTGTCTTAAGTGCAAATGCTTTCTCTTTCTTAAATTGCATTTTAATTTTTTCACGCAACTCAAAATTATCCCATCCAACATTTTGAGTAATAAAAGATCCAGCATCACGAGATTGAAGTACACGAATACCAATAAAGTTTGTATCTACAAATTTATCTTTAAGATTTTTAAGAAGAATATAAGTCATATCAGACCAATTATCACCCAAGTTATAAGTACTACCAATCTTACGATCTCTCAAAAAACAATGTTTCCCAATAGAAGCAGTTCCCAAGAAAGGTTCAGTTTCCCAGTTTCTGCGAATTTCACGATGATATTTTAATGAACATCCTTCACCATCAGTCAACACAACACACTGTACTTTTTGAAGTTTATTTTCTTTTTTAAATTGAGGGATAATTTGATGAAGTGCAACCATCGACTCATTCAAAGGAGTACCAGAAAGACCCATGCCAATAGGAATTTGATATATCGAATAACGTCCAAAATACCAAGCAAGACGAAAAATATGCTTTATCTGTTGATCTAAAGTTTTAGAGTTAGTTTTATGAGTCAGGACATTCATCAGTGAAAACCATTCACCAACTTGCATCAACCCATCTTTCTTTTGATATGAAGGTTCTCGGAGAACTGGTTTATCATTTTCATCTTTAGATACAATAGGATATTCATTAGTAAAGGCATAAACATCGAAAGGAATACCAACTTTTTTGCAGAACCAAACCAGATTAAAAAGTTGCTTCACGGTATCTAACATAACTTCACCCATAGAACCAGACCAATCAAGAATAAACATCAGACCATGATTCTTGCCATCAGCAAGAGTAGTCACTTTTTTGAAAAGATCTTCGTTATATTTGTAGGTATGAAGTTTGGCACAATCAAGAACTCCAGTCTTGGAAGTATTAGCACGAGCATAACTATCAGCAGACTTTTTACACTCAAATTCTTTGACAAGATAATTAACTTCTTTTTGTGCAGATTTCTTAAACTTCAAAAATTCAAGATCAACTTGCTCAAATACAGACATGTCATGATAATTATCCCAAAGTTCATGACAAGAATCATGAATTGTGGAGTTGGCAACAATAATTTTTTCAATATCTAATTTGGGAATTTCAAGATAAACATTTTCAATACCTTCCATATTCACAAGATCTTTGATAGATTCTTCAAGCGAATTCATGGTATTCACTTGAGGATCTTGATTAGTTTCACCACCCTGTTGATAATTTGGAGTATTCAAATCGGCATCATCTTGTTCTACATTTTCTTGCTCTGCATTTTCTTGATCTGCATTTTCTTTAGTATTTTCAGATTCTCCAGATCCTTCTTGATCAATATTTTTCTCTGTAGAACCTTGACTTCCAAATTCCATAGAATCCATATCAGTCTTGGTTTCAGTATCCATCTGCTCCTGACAATACTTATAAAGTACTTGTGCAGCAATCAGAACATCATCAAAATCCTCACAACCCTCAATCATACGAACAATTGGCATCTCAATATACTCATCAAAAGGAATATCAACAAAGTTACCAATCTTAAAGTGAAGATTTACCCGGTCGGCAAGATTCATTTTGCTCACATCTTGAGACTCAATCCCAAAGAAATCCTCATCAAATAAATCACTATAACCATGATAAAAAGTCTTACAGATGCCAGCATAACGACGCTTCATCAATTTCTCAATACGAACATCTTCCACAACATTCACAAACTGTGGAGAGATTTTGTATTCTTTAATCCAATCACGATCTGGAGTATAAAGTGCATGACCCACCTCATGTGCTACCAGCATATCGTAAATTTCAATCGTAGCACCTTCCCACATCGGAAGAGTTAGAACACGACTATGAACATTAAAACAAGCAGTCTCAACTCGTTTGTGCTCCACTACAAGGTCTTCAGTGGCAAGAAGTTTTGCAAGTTGCGACTTAATTTCGTGGTTTACACTCATTGATTTGTTGCGTATGAAACTACTATACAAAAGAACCTCCCTTTTTGGGGGAGGTCATGTGGCGGTTCTTGAAGTGTCTGAGTGCCTCTTTTCGTGCTCTCATTGCTTGTGGTTTGAGTTTTCGTTTTTGCTCTTTGCCAGAGTTGTGTTTCCAGTTTGGGACGTGCATTGTTCTTTGGTCTATGAAGACACTTTACTATCTATGTTTTCAGAGGTCAAGGAGTCCAGTTGAGAAAGTGTCTTCTTTTTACTTCTATTCAACGCTGCCTGACGAATTTTTTCTCTGGTTTCTGGTGAATGAGTTTTTCCCTTCATTGGATTATTTTCTCTCATTCTCAAACTCATATTTTTCTTAAACTCATCACTTTGATTTTTTCCATACATTCCATTTCTTTCTCCAGAGTTTTTTCTTCTGGGATCACCTTTCATTTTTTCAATAGTTTCTGGAGAGTGTTTTTTACCTAACATTGGTGGTGTTTTTTCTTTCAATTTTTCTATTGTTTCTGGAGAGTGTTTCCAACCAGAATTTATAGTCATTCCCCCACCACCAGGAGAAACATTTAATAAATTAGAATTTTCAGAAATATACTTTATTTCCAAATTTTCAATATAAGAAGCATCTTCACTCCGATCTAAAACAGATAATTCAAAATTTTCAATTCCATATTTTCTAATAGAGTTATAAAATTTTGGGCAATCATTTTTTTTCTTTTCAGTTTTATAAGCATATTGATGTTTTTTCCAACGCTCTTCTGGTTTAAGGGAAGTTATACCAATATATTTTTGCCCCGTAATTTTATTTTCAATACAATAAAGACTATACACTGAACTAAATGAGAACTGAACTATAATTATTTATAAAATATTAAAGTTCAGTCTTATAAGAAAATCCACTCTTCTTCTCAAATTTAATAGTAGAGTCAAACTTATCTTGAAGATCAGATTTATGTGAAATTACAAAAACATTAGTATCTTTAACAACATAACGAATAATCTTCAGAAACTCATCAGCACCAAAACCATCAAGAGAACCATCAAAAACTTCATCAAATATGAGAATATTACAATTTGCAGAATTTTTCATTCTTGCAACTTCACGCCAAGTAAAAAGTAATGCAAGGTCTATACGTGCCTTTTCTCCTTCACTAAAAGATGAATATGAAAAATTTTCATGTATCGGAGATTCAACAGTTTCATCAAATTCTTCACTAAGTTTGAAATTAATGTAAAAATCCATCATCTGGAGATAACGATTTACTTGTTGATTTATGAATGGAAGATACTTTTTGATAATCTTTGTCTTCACACCATCATCCTTAAGTAAAGAATAAGCAAAATCATAATGTACAATTTCTTGTTTTTTATCTGAAAGATCTTCTATTATTTTTTGAAAATTTTCTCGAAACTCTTCTAATTTCTCATGTTCAATATTTCTGTTTTGTAATTGATTGGTAGTAGTTTGAATTTCATGTTCAAGATCTCTGATTTGTCTTTGATTGAGAGAAATACGAGTATTGTTTTGAGAAATACCATGTGTTACTTTTGTTATCTCCTTAGATAAAGCATTGAATTGATGCTCTCGTTCTTGCTCCAACTTAATAGTTTTTTCAAGTTCATCATAACCATCTTTAAGTTCTCTAGCTTTATTTTGAGCATCACTAATTCTATTTAAACGAAATTCTTCCTCAATGTCTTGAGTGCATGTAGGGCATACCGTATTTTCAGTAAAAAATTTATGTTCTTTAGTGATTGTGCTTACTTTTTGAGATATTTTTCCCCTAAGATTGTTTAGTTTTATTAACTTATCACCAGCACCTTGAAGATTCTCAAGATCGATTTGAAGTACTTTTATTTTTTCTTCCAAGTTTTGATTAGTATCCATATAATTACCAACTTCACTATCTAAATTGGCAATTTTTTCTTTATTTGCATTTATATTGGCATTACCACGATTCTCAAGTTCTTCAATGAATTCTTGTTGCATCTTTATTTTATCTTTGATAGTTTCTTTTTTCAAAGATAAAGATTTTATTTTTTCTTTCTTCTCACGCATCTTATCTTTAAGAATTCCATTCATTGCAGAAAAAATACGAATATCCAAAAGATCTTCAATAACTTCACGACGATTAGAAGTCGTCAATTGCATAAAAGGAACAAAAGTACTACTACCCAAAATTACAATTTGTGTAAAAGACTTATAATTTACTTTAAGAATGTTTTCTTCAAGAATACGTTGATTTGCCCTATCATCCGACTCTTTATGAAGAGGAGTTCCATTTACTTCAATATCGAATACATTTGGTTTAATACCACGACGAACAAGATATTCTTTCCCGTTCAAATCAAACTCAATCTCAACTAAACAGTCTCTATCGTTTGTAGTATTTACAAGTTGAGGTTTATTAATTTTGCGAAAAGGTTTATTAAAAAGAACAAAAGTAAGAGCATCTAAACAAGTACTTTTACCTGCTCCATTTGTACCCACGATCAAATTTGTTTGATGTTTTAGGAAATCAATATCAGTAAACTGATTTCCGGATGACAAGAAGTTTTTATAACGAAGTTTTTTAAAGATTATCATTATGAGTGGGAGGGATTACAATATCGTTTGGGGTAATTACACTATACTTGTAATTATACATTTTACATGCTTTCAATGCAAGGTCATCATCAACTTCTACTACGTCCATTTCTATATTTTCATTTTCCATCAACATTAATGCATATCTTTTCGCATCATCTTCTTCCTCAAATAAAAACAAAACTTTACTTCCATGTAGATCTGAAACTGCATAAGCTCCATCACTTTTTTTATTTTTAATGGTGAGAAGAAACATTACTCCACTTCGCAAGCTTGTCTGTACAAATCTTGAAAGATACCTTTAATTATATTTTTATCAAATTCAAATTCTGCTTCATCAATATAACGATTGAGAATAGAAATTGTATTTTCTTCCTCATCAATTTCAAAATCCGAAGATTCTTGTATTTCAAAATTTTCAATAATCTTAAGATCTTGAATTCCTGCTGAATAAAGTTTGTCTATAAACTTTTCAAAATTTTTTGGTTTAGTTTTCTTACGAACGATAACCTTTACAATCTTATTTTCATATTCAGAAGTATTAAACAGTTTATAGTCAGTATCTTCATAATAGATAATATGAAATAATTTATAAGGATTATTAATTGGAGTATGAGAAAGAGTTTCTGTATCAAAAATATGAAAACCTCTTGGATCATTCACATCATTCCAAAACATTTCATAAGGATTTCCTAAGTAGAAGATTCGTCCATCATCTGATCGTGTATGGTAGTGACCTGAAAAGACTTTGTGGAACTTGCCAAATAATTTGCTGTCCATACCGTCTTCCATGATGTGTCCGCGATGCGCTCTAAATCCGTTGAGTTCTAAATGACCAAAAGCAACTTTTGCTTTAGATTTTTTAATAACTTTCAGGGTTTCATCATAGTTTTCACTACAAATCCAAGGAATAAAGGTCATATCAGTATCACCAACTTTGGTATTTGTTGGAGAACTATATGTTTTAATATTCGGATAGTCTTGTAAAAGAAGTTCTGGAGAATTGACATTATTACTATCTTTAAAATAAGTATCGTGATTTCCAATAATCATATGAACTTTGTATTTCTTAAGTGGTTCTAATACAACTCTTCGAGTCCACTCAAGTCCCCAAAAATCTATACTCTTACGATTATCAAAAGCATCGCCCATATGGATAATAGTATCTACTCCATGCTCCTCTAAGGCAGGAAAGAAAACATTGTCATAAAACATCTGAAAATAATCATGCAGGTGTCGAGAAGATTTTCTCGCCGTCCAGTGAGTATCAGTAATAACGCCAATTTTCATTTTGTTAACGATTTCTATATTGGATAGCATCTTTGATCCCATTATACTCCGAACTATGTCCAGAAAGCAAGCTATCGTCAACAACCATAACCTCATCAAAACCAGTCTTTTCAATAATTTTAGTCTTGATATCAAGTTGCTTCTTCTCCTTCTGAATGCGTCTCAAGAAGGCATAATGAATAATTTGAGTAAAGTATGCAAAGGGGTTTTTTGACTTCTCTGGGTCAAAGTTATGAATGTATTGGACACAATTCTCAATCCCATCGGAAATCATATCTTCACGAAACATATAGTTCACAAAGTTCGGTTTATATGAAAGATGAGTTGCAATCTTGAGAAAGCATTCACCAAGATAGTTTGGAATGGGTGGTTTACCTTCCCAATTCTTTCCCCTCTCTTGTTTTGGAAGTTCAGTGAGATCTTTATTGAAAGTCTTTTTATATGATACTTCTATCCTTGCACGATAATTAATCATTGCTTCCAACAATTCTTTATTGTTTACATAATGTTCTGATTTCTTTTTGGGCATAAGTCATTACTCTTTAATTTTATAAGTTCTTTTTATTATAGCACACTTTTAGGGCTTGACAGCATTGAGAATTATGAGTAGAATACCTTTGTTAGGTTTGAAGAGAAGGGCTTAGCTTTCTTTAGTATCTTTAAGATTGTAAAGGTTTTCTAGAGACTTACGAGCATCTTCTACTGAAGAAAGATATCCCATCTTTCTAGAAGGTTTTATTTTACCTCCTTCATAAGAATTAAATCCTATTTCTTCATCAGTAATATAATTATTATAAACATCTATTAGATGTTGATCATTAGTTTCTGTCATAGATATAACCTTATCAAGTTTTATAATAAAGATATCATCATTAGATAATTCAGACCAAGATTTAACTTTAATATAAACACCTTGTGAAGATTCAATCATTTTTATTGTTATTGGATTTTGAAGAATTATTAATGGGTCACCATTATTTTCATCAGTAGAAATTAAAGAAAATATTTCTTCACCAGACACTAGTTTTATGATACAATAAAATTCTTCTTCCATATTAGTCTTTAAGGGGTATATTTAGTATTTCATAATTAAAATTTTCTTCATTATATACTTTAATTCTTTCTATCAAATGATTGAGGGTATAATTTCTTCGAGATTTGTAAGAAATATCATCGGCAATATCATAAAGAGTTGCCTTTGTTTTATTATTACCTTTTCTAAGTACTCGTCCAATAGATTGAAGATTTCTAATTCTAGATTTAGATGGAGAAGCAAAAATAACATTATGTAAATTTTTAATATTAATTCCTGTACTAAAAGTTCCATAAGAAGCAATAATAATTGCATTATTCTCTTTTTCAGTAATTTCTCTTACTAATTCTCTATCTTTAGTATCAACTCCACCATGAACAAAAAATACTTGACGTTCATCAAGTTTGCAATTATTTATTAAATTATATAGTGGTTCTCCATGTCCTTCAACTCTTGCAAAAAGAATTAATGTATTTCCTTTCAGATCAAGAGCAAGATTTCTTATGAACTTATTTCTTCTTTCATGATTTATAATATATTGAACTTCATCTTCAAAAGTTTCAAATTTATGTGCAGGGTGTTTCAATAGAAGTACATTAATATCCAATTTGGCAACATGACCTTTAGCCATTAATTCTTCAGTACGAATGATTTTATAAGAAGGACCAAATAATCCTTCTAATACCCACTTATGAGTTTGTGTACCATCAAGTGTTCCAGTAAATCCAAATCGATATTTGCAATCAGCGAGTTTAGACATTATAGATATTAATGACTTCGATTTAAATTGGTGTGCCTCATCTCCAATGACCACATTAAATCTTGAAAAGTATTTTCGTGGAAGTTTGTAGATAGACTGCCAAGTAGTAATGATTACTTGAGAATCGGTTTCTCTTTCACGTCCTGCATAAATTTTGTGGCAATATGAACCTACATCCCAACCATAGTCTGCAAAATCTTTATACATCTGCTCTACTAGGGAAGTCGTCGGAACGACTATCAGAATATTTTGTTGCTTCTCAACGTAATATCTCACGAGAGAATATATCATCAGAGACTTTCCAGAAGCAGTTGGGGATATCAACAACTTTCTATTATGTTTTAGGGCGTCGTATACTCCCTCTACTTGATAATCACGGGGAGAATACTTGCAAATAGCATTCATATAATCTTTAACACCTTCCTTCGAGATAAAGTCGTTAACCTCAAAAGGAAGTCCATAGAATTTATTATCTACAAATTCATACGTATATCCATGATCATCACAGAATTTTGTAACTTTATCTAATAACCCAACATAAACTTCACCAGTTTGTGTATTAAATAAACGAATTTTTCCATCCCAGTACTTATTACGATACTGAGGCATAAATTTTGCTCCAGGCACATCAAATGTAAATTGATCTGCTAACTCATAGTAAATATGTGCTTCTGCTTCAACTTTTAAATATACTTCGTTCTTTTTAAAAATAATCAAATGTGACATGAACTATAGATTCACCTATGAGTATTTAGTTCATACTGTCAAGATGAATTAATTATATATTACTAAGAACCTCCATATCCAGCAGTAAATTTCATGAAATCAATGGCATTTTTTATTTGAAAAGTTCTATTAGAAACTGTTTTAATAATTTCTTCTAAAAATCTAAGTTCTACATCATAATATCTAATCTTCAGGTCTACTCTACTCAACTTCTCATCGGCATCCATATACCTCTGTAATGCTTCTTTATCTCTAACTTTATATGGAAATGGTTCTTCGGCATAAACCTCTGCTGTTGCCTTTCCTGTGTAATAATTATATCTTTCTAATTTAGTTCTATTATAAGATTCTCGTGCTTTTTCCTTTAACAATGTGATGGTATTATATAATGTATAATACTTTGAATGAAGTTGTGGTATTTTTAGTGACTCATCATGTAAATTGTCAGGATCGATCTGGGAATCTCTTTCCCACATTTCCTGAATTTGATCAAGATTCATAAGGGTGTTCTACCGTCTGATGCAAATATATTATATACAGTATACTTGAAAACCACCTCTGCTGTAAAGTAACTAATGTCCGGATCAGTTGCTTCGAATTCTAAAGATGAAAGACTTGTGGGAAATAAATCTTCAAATTTTACAATTGCTTGTGTTCTAAAATTACTATTAAGAATATGCAAACTTCCATCACTGAATTGTCTATTCAAATTCGGTGGTTGTGTAATATCTTCTTTATTTGATATTAAATCTTTAAACTGTTGTGTAGTTTCTGGATAAGCAAGACCAGTTAACCAATTGTGAATTGCCATATAGTTTTCTAGATTTTCATCAACTAAAAATCTTAAATTAAAATCACCATAATTTAACTTATCTCCAGGAACATCTAAATCTTTGAGATAAACTGGTTGTATTGCTGTTCCCATATTAATCTCTGGAATTCGTGCAGAATTTGAGAAAAAGGAAATCTTTGTATCTTTTGCTAATGTAAACTTAAAACCAATCGGAGATAAAAAGTTTCTATTGTTTATCTGATTGGGAAAATTGCAAGACATTTTTTATTTTTATTTAGATAAAAAAAGAGGGTCTCGAAAGACCCTCTCGTATAACCTTGTGAAAATGAATCACATTAAGTTCTGAACACGTACTCTTCTGTAGTAACGGTTTGCGTTTACAACGATAGCACCAGGATTGGTGACTTCACTGTTCTGTATACCAGATGCGAATGGATTTGCTGCCATACCATATCTGGTCTTGAAACCAATTTTAGGTTGGAAGCTATTCTCACCAACGGCACGAACCATTTGAAGAGGAACGTATGGGCAGTAGAAGAGACCTGCGTCATAAGGTGAAGTACCCTTATAACCAGCAACGTAGTACTGAATACCATTACCTGCAGAACCTACGTTTGCAGAATATGGGTCGATATAGACTCTATACTTACCAGCAAGTACACCTGCGAAGGTATTACCGGTATCATCAACGTTCAAGTTTGCGTTGAGTGCAGGGGTATAGTCGAGGACTCCTGCCATGGTCAGTGCGGAAGCAACGTCTGCAGAGCAGAGGATCATGTTGCCCTTTCCTCTACGAGTCTCTTGTGCGATTGCGTTAGCATCACGCTCGATTTGGAAGATCAGACCCTTAAACTTCTCAACACTCCAACGTCCGTTAGAGTCAACATCGAGGTCAAAAGTACCTGCAGTAGCAACGTTTGCTTGAGCACCAGGACGTGCAGACTTATAGATGGTTCTGATGACTTCACGGTTGATCTCAGCAAGAATCTCTGTAGAGAGAATATTTGCGAGTTCAGCCTCAGCATTCAGACCATGAATTGCCTTGAGGTCTTGTGCGAGTTCTAAGGAGTACTCGGCTTTCAGTGCTCTTGACTTTGCAGTAACAGTGACTTTCTCAATCGAGAATGCCATCTCGTTGAAGGCACTTCCAGATCCTCCAAGTCCTTCAGCATCTTCGGTATTCATACCACGACCAACACTATAATTTTGGTCGGTATTGATATCTAAAATACCAGGGTTGTCACCTGCTTGTGCTGCGGTTGTACCGAAACCAACAGAACCATCACTGGATCCGGGAGTATAACCATTACCTTCAATATTTCTCTCAGCATTTTGAGCAGAGAAGGTGGTATCTGCTTCATCAAACAGTGCTTCGTTACCGTCCTGTGCGGTATAGCGAGAACGCATTGCAAAGATAAGTCCGGTAGGACCATTCATTGGTTGAACACCTGCGAGGTCATATGCGACCAAGTTAGGCATTGAACGTCTGATCAGAGAGATCAGTACGGGATCGAAACCTGCAACAGTGTTTCCAGCATCAGCAGAGAAACCTGCAGTTGCACCCGATGAACCGGTGCTGTTAGTTGGTGCTTCGTAAAGGAACTCACGCTCTTCGCGGAGTGCTTGTTCTTGATTCTCCAGGAGTTGGGCAGTGACCATTCTGCGATGGGCATCTTTGATGCCTCCTTCATGATCAAGGATAGGTGCCCACTTTTCCTGCAGAGCTTCTGTATTGAAAGCTTGCATTTGAAATTTACCTCTTTAAAAAGTTAGTTTGACTTATGATATAAAAATCACTTTTTCGAAACTCTAGTCAGAGTTTGAAGATATCCTTCCATTAATGGAGTTACAGAAGCAGAAATCTCTGCATCAGAACTTTCGGAAATATTCTCTGACTCGTCTCTTTGAGTACCAGTGTTGGATGGGAAATAAGATTCCCTCAGTGCTACCAGTTTCTCACGATATGTATCTTCACTATCAAACTCAACATTTTCGGCAAGAGAAGCTAATTTATCCTTTTGCGAAAGTGCAAGACCTTCACAAACATCGGAGAAAATTACATCAGCAACTGACTCTGCTAATCTTTGTTTCAGAGCAATATTAGACTTAATTTGCTCGTTGAGTTTATCTTCCATCTCATCTAATTTCTCTACCATTGCGGTAGTTACATCATATTTTTCTTCAGGGATTGATACATAATGATCTTCAAAAAGACCTTTCATTCCAGAAAGGAATGATTCAGTCATTTCTGCTTTTAAACCTTGCTCAATTGCGAGTTGATTTTCAGTAACCCACTCCTCACAAACATACTCAAGGTAAGCATCAACTCTATCAGTCAGTTCTTCTTTAATGATAATAACTTGCTCTTCGAGAGTTGATTCATATTCTGCTTTTAATTCTTCTTGAATTGCAGCAACTTTTGTTTTAATAGCTGTTTCAAAAATAGTACGTGCTCTTTCTTCAAATTCTTCGGAAAGATTTTCACCTTGAAGAAGTGCATTTACATCTTCTTCAATATCATATTCTTCTACAGGTGCCTCTTCTATTTCCTCTTCTTCAGAAACTGAGGTTTCTTCTTCAGTAGAATCTTCCTCAATTTCCTCTTCATTTTCATTTTCCTCCTTAACCTTTTTCATTGGTTCAGCAGGTTTTGCACCTTTGTTTACAATGTCACTGACAGTTGCAAGTGAGGGTTCTTTAAGTTTAGCAGAATCATCATCTACTCTATAGTTTTCGGGAGTAGGGCCACCGAGATCCTCTACAGAAGCCTGTCCGGGAGTTGAAAGGGACAGTTTTTGCATTGGTTCAGATGCAGCAGCATTTTTGGTTACTACGTTTTCCATTTCTTGTAAATCGCTACCAACGGACATTTGACTTATAGATTTTTGTGTTAATCTATATTTATTTATAAATTATAGATTTGAGATAAAATTGTGAAATAATTCTAGTTTATGTTCTTCAAGTGCTTTTTGATCAACTAGAGTATTAATTCTCTTCTGTGTTTTTTCTGCTAACTGCTCACGAAGAACTCCTCCTTCCCATACCCACTCTTTTCCTTCCATAATACCTTGAACGAAAGCATCCGGAGCAGAGGGATCTGCAACAATATCAGCAGCAGTAGCCAACATAAAGTCTTCACCAACAACTTTACAACCATTGCGATCTTCTCTCAATGAACCAACACCACGAGAGGAAACTCCAAGCATTACACCTTCATCGAGAAGAGAAGATGCAATCTTACCCATTGGAGTATTCAGGATTTGTGCTCTGCCTTTAAAATTATTTCCTTCTTGAGTAAGTGAAGTAATTTTATGAGAAACCCGATCAAGATTTACAGTTGGTCCATCAGGATGTCCAAGTTCCCCGAGAGCACGTCCTTTTTTGATAAAAGCTTCATTGTATCTATCAACTTCCTTGGCAAGAATTTGCATGGGATACATTCTCTTGTTGCGGTTTACGACTTCCGCTTGAAGGAATGGTCCTTCAATGTAAAGTTTTTTGCCAGAACCTTTACCTTCGGTAATAATTTTGACGTTTGAAATTTCTTCCGTGATGAGTTTCATTTTATTAACCTGTGAATCCTACTTTGAAACCTACTACTGTTGATACTGATGCCGAAATTTGATCTTGTGGTCCTTTTTCAAAAAATTCAACTGTATCTGCAGGAAGTGTTACAGTTGCAGTGCTAATGTAACCACTAGTGCTACTTTTTGCGACACTAACAGTCGCATCTGTGCCAGAATTATTAAATACTCTAATTACTGTTGCATTATCTAAAGTAGTTGCATTATCTAATGCAACTTCTGTACCTATTCCTACTAATAAAGTTCTTGTCATTATTCTTGATCCTCGGATGATTGATCTCCACCAAATAGTGATGTTCCAACAATTGGTCTAATATTTCCGATTTTCTCAGATGCTTTTAAATAAAGAGTATCTTTAATCATATCAGAAATATCTGAAGCAGAGGAATCAGAACCAATCAAATTTACGATGTCTTCCATAAAATTATTATATCTATATGCTTATTTATATTTCACCACCTTTTGGTTCTTTTATATCCACTTCCACTGCAGATGCATCAATTTCAGGTTCTATAGGGATGTTGCCCATCATATTTTGATCATCAGTTGGTAATGGTTCTCCGGTAATTGGATCTACTGCACTTGGATCTGGAATAATTCCATCTTTAATTTCTTGTTCAATTTTTTCATCCATTTCAATAATTTCTGCATCAGTTTGACGTAATACTTTTCTCCTTACCCAATCTTGAGAATAATATTTTCCAATATAAGGTTCTATAGTAGAAAGAGTTCCAAGTCTTTCATTTAATAATTCAGTTTCTTTTAGTTCTGCAAATTGATTATCATATAAAAAATCATATTGAATATGATCTGAAATTTCTTCCCAATCTTCAATTGATACAATATTTTTAAGTATCAATTGAGTTTTGAGCATATCAGTAAACATAGAAGCAAATCTTTTTCTAAGTCTGGAAACAAACTTGGAAAATTTAAGTTCATCTCTCAAAATTTCTGATGACCTACCAAGATTAAATCCACCATCAGCAGCAATTCTTGACTCAGGAACTCCAAGTGCTCTGTATAGTTTTTTCTGAAAATATTCAATATCAGCAAGTTCTCCTAAGTTTTGTCCACCAGGAAGTGTGGTGATTTCTGTTCCACGACCTCCTTCTCTTCTTGGGAGCCAGAAATCTTCCATCATAGACATAAACTTGCGATCATCACGAACTTCACCTGTATTTGCATCATATACAAGTTTATTCCGGTAACGCATCATAACATCTCGAAGATATTGTTCTGCTTTAATTTTTGGAAGATTGCCAACATCAATATAAAAAATTCTTCTTTCTGGAGCTCTTGATAGTCTATAGATAACAAGAGAATCTTCAATCATTCTTAGTTGATTGAGTGCTTTAATTGCTTTATGAAGATACGAAAGTACATTACCTTTATTTCTGTCTACAAGACCTGAGGTACAGTATGTAATTGCATCTTTTGAAATTTTTGTTCCTTTATTTCCACCACCACCAGTTAAATTTCCCGTTGGATAGTTTGGTTTTGGTGAATAAACAAAATATTCTTCAATTTCTGGTGCTATTGAAGAAGTTTCATTAGCAGATTTAATATTAGGTCCGATAATATTTCTATCTTTTTTCTTTTCTTGACGGACAAACCGCATTTTCATTGGGTCAATATACCTCAGTTCTTTGATTCCCTCCTGAGGTTTTTTTAAATCTATAACTTTATGATAATATATTCTACCATCAACATACCAATTTCTAAAAATTTCATGAGATTTTTTATCAAAATCTAAAATTTCTTTAATATGTTTAAACTCATCTCTGATTATTCTTTTTAACTTATCAGTTGCCTTAAGATTAGATAATTCTATTTCTACTGGAGAATCATAAAGATCACTAACAATTGCTTCATTGACAACATCCTCAATAGCACCATCACATTCTGGGTGCAAAGACATTTCTCTATATCTTTTGATTAAATCAAATTCTGTTCTATATTGTCCCTCAATATCTACATAAGAACCATAAAAACCACTAGCAATATAATTATCAACCCCGTCCTCATTATTTTGAGGAACGGGGGAAACTATAGATTTAGATTCTTTATTAGTATTTTCAATAGAAAACCCGAAAAGTTTTGCCATATTATAAACTGTCTTGAGATGTTATTTTACTATTTAGCTAATGCTTTCACCACCCGAATCTTCGGCATTACCTTTGAATGCTTCCCAATAGTGAACTTGCATTTCTACAGTAAACTCTTGAATAGTATCAGTGGTTTCATAACTCAAATCAATTGCAGAAATGTTAGTTGGGAAAACATCTTTAAAGACATAACTTCTGAGAATTCCACCATCTCTATTCAGTTGATGAACTTTAGCATCTACGTGATAAAGTGCTGGATCAGTTTCTCCAGTTCCATTATCAAGTTTGTTGATAAAATTCATCCACTTTTCCATAGCAGATCTAATATTAAATGATACATCATTAATAACTGTGATAGTCCAAGTTTCAAATGTTCTATCACCTGCAATTTTTAAAATTCTTCCTCTGAATGGAATATCAATGGGTGCTATAGTTGATGCAGGAAGTGCTGCTGCTTTTACAAGAAATCTTGCATTATCAATAACTTCATTTTCTGCTTGAACAGAAACTCCAGATGGAAATGTTAACTCAACCTCAAATAAATTGGGTCTCGCACCACCACCCTTCAACTTACTTTTAAAGTCACTGATTGTTCTTAATGGTAAAGTATTTACCTGTTGACGATTAGGCATTGTTCTTTAAACCTCTAGATTAAACGTTACCGATAACTTCTTCAAATGAAACACCAGTTCTGGTGGCAACAAATGTAAGACCAATAAAGTTGATAGACCTTGTTGGCTTAATATAAATATCTGCTACAAATTCGTTATTATCTATAACTGCAGCAGTATTGTTTGTTTCATCACAAACAACAACATAATCAAAAATACCTCTCTTTGCTTGAACATCACGAAGAAATGGTTCAACAATATTTACAAAATTAGTTCTTGTAATTTCATCATTAAATTCGAAGAGTTGATCTTTTGCTGCTGCAGAAATCGCATCTTCAAGATAGAGGAACAGACGACGAACATTAATACGATCAAATGCGGATGACTTAGCAAATCCAGTTTTATCACCAAAGAGAACAATACCTGCACCTGGAGAGAATATAACTGGATTAACTCTGTTTGTATAAAGTTTGTCTCTTTGAACTTTACTTGGATTGTATGCAAGTTTTACAATATTGAGAATTGAACCTCTATTTGTTCCTGCTGGTGAGAACCAGGGAAATTGTTCTCTATCAGTTCTAACACAAAGACCAGCAATATCACCATTTAATGGAATATATCTGAATGTATTTGCAAATCTATCAAACATATACTTATAACCACTATCAAATACTGCATAAGATGATGAAGTGATTGGGGAGTAAAAACTAATTACGTTATCAGTGATATCTTCATCAGTATTTACATTGACTGCATTTTGGTCATCAGTATCATTAATGGCAGCACCTCTATATGGTGAGATGAATGCAATTGAATCTTGTCTCAATTCTGCAACTGCAATACACTTATTAGCAAGTGCCTGTGCTTCTTCTTTAGAGTATGCTGCAGATCCCATCAAAATGAAGTCTACATCAAATCTTTCTGTATTTTCAAATAAAGTATATCCAGATACAATATCATCAAGTCCAGAACTTAATGCACCTGTTGCATCGATATCAGTTCCTCCATCATAATTTGTCCCACGAGTTAATTGATTTTCAGTGGAAATTCCAATTCCACCCAAATTTCCATATGCTGCAAAAGTGATTCCCTCCGCATCTTGATCCCAACCTACATCGGTTTCTAAATCAAAACCAGTTCCACTACTTTTAAATCCAGTTGTTACGATTCCGGCAGGTGCAGATCCACCAAAAATATATTGAGAAGAATTTTTGAGAAAAGATCTCCAATATGAAGGTGATCCAAGAGAATACTCAGCATCTTTTGCCTTGGAAAGACTTAAATTCTTTTCAAGAATTGTTCCGGAATTTGCAGTAATTGATCCATCATTATCAATTACAACAACATGAACTTCATCAAATCTAGAACCTCTTTCTGCAGCATATAAAGAAGTTCCTGGACGATCTGCCAAAGTATTCCACTTAACAGTGGAAGATGAAGTTAGTCTTAATTCCTGTTGATCAAACCAATCACTTTGTCCAGTATAAGAAGTTGTTGCAAAAGATGTGGAATTACCTGCAGTGTGAATAGCAACATTACCTGTGCTAGTAAATGCCCAAGTTCCAGATTCTTGATAATCTTTAGTGTATTCAGTCCCTGCTGCACTAACGTGTGAAAGTACCTTAACACTTATTGCAGTTGAATCAACTTCAGTGACAATACCTTTTAGATATCCATCAAGAACAGATGTAGTTCCAGCACCAATATCAATTCTTCCACTCACTGATTGAGTAACACCCATACCGACAGAAATATTTGTCGTAGTAATTCCAGTCAGAATTTGATCTGCCTTTGAATCAATAATTCCAATTCTAAGTGCATTTCCCCAACTTCCGGGATTTTTTGAAACAACTGTTACACCAGTAATTGGATTTTCGTCATATCCAAGTGCTTCATAATGTTCTGTACTTCTTATTTTAACAGTGCTTGCAGCACCAACAAATGAATTTTTTAATTCACTGTCGTCTGATCTCACTACTGATAAAAGACCACCATATGCAAGATATGATGATGCATTTAACCAATGTTCATAGTGATTATCATTACTATATGGTTTACCAAATGTATCTAATAATTCCTTTTCACTTCCAATCAATGTTGGTTCGTTTACTGGACCTTTTGCAAAAGGTGCAGCAATAGCACCAGTACCGGCAGAAGTTGGATCAACCCTACCAACTGTTAGGTCTACTTCTCTTACTACAATACCAGGAGATGCTAAGTTTAGTGGCATCTTATCTGTCCTCGCAATCCAAATTTATCTAAAAATATTTAGGAAAAGGTGTATTTTCAGTGGGGAAACAACACACGAACAAACTACCAGTCAGGATATACATCTTTTATTCTAGGAACTGGGTTGTATTCTTCTTTCCTCTTCTCAGTAATTCTTTTTATTGTACAATCCTTACACTCGTAAGAATATGCTGATGCTAGAATTTTTTTGCCTTTTCTAGATAAGTAAAAGTCATCTAATAAATTTTTTACTTTTCCACAAACTCTACATTTACGATCAAAGAATAATAAATGCCCCAATTCAATATCTTCATCAAAAGACATTACATATAATCCCACATATAAGAACGATCGCCATATTCATCAATATGCCATCTATCTCCATCTTTATCTACAAAACTTTCCAAATTATCCAATCCATCAGAAATAAATCCAAATGGGGACATATCTTGTTCAATTTGATTCCTTTGCTCCTCATATATTCTTTTTCTTATATCATTTTCTGTCATTTCCTTGAAGTATTCTTGAGCAACTAACCAAGAAAAAATTACAAGACACATTGCTAAGTCATCATTGCAACCTTCTTCTGCTTCAAAAGAATTTCCCTTCTGTGCAAAAGTAGTTAGTTCTGAAATAATTTCATAATCTGATGCAAGTAACTTATCATCTTCAATTAGTGTTTTAAGGTTAGAGCATCCCAATTTCTTAACTGCTGCTGTTGTTCTGACTCCAAGTTGTGATTTTTTTCCACTAAATCCAGAACCAACCATCTGACCATTTCTACCTCGCATTGCACACATAAGAATATTTTCATATTCTAAATCATATTGAAGAATACTTGCAACTTGATCCCCAATATCATTGACCTCAATTAGTAACCAAGAATAATTATATCCTTTTGCAACATCTAAAATAATACTAGGAAATAGCATTGGTTTTATTTCATTATTTCTATACTTAGCAACTACTTTATATGGAAATTCTGTTATATCAAAAACAATAAAAGCTGAATAATCATTGCCAAGACCACGGGCAACATCCACCGTAATTAGATAATTATGCTCTTTAATTGGCTTCTCATATATATCCAACCCAGCATTTCTTTGTATCGGATCTTCATATACAAGAGTTTTGAGTTTTGCTGGATTAATTAAAGTATTAACTGATCCTAAAAATTCACATTCAAACTCAACCTTAAACTGTTGTTCAGAAGTGTTTGCAATTGTCTGCTCTTTCCATGCAATATCTCTACCAGGAACTTCAGACCAATGAACTTCTGTAGGAATATATTCATTCTTTTTATTTTCTGCATCGTGCCACATGCGATAAAAGTGATTCATACCATGTGGAGTAGATACAATAATCACTTTAGTGTTTTTGCCAGAAGTAATAGTAGGATAAACAGAGGCAAAAAATGAGTCGGCAACGTGATTTGGAACGAATGCAAACTCGTCAAGAAAGAGGATGTTAAATGACATACCTCTGACAGCACTTGCAGACGTAGATGCTGCCAATATCTTACTGCCATTTTCCAATTCAATAGAACCTTTGTTCCAAGATATAATACCTTGCTGCATCCATTTAGGTAAGTTTTCATAGGCAGTTGCTAATCTTCCTAACAATTCTCTTGCTGTTGCTGCCTTGTTTGCCAAAATACCTATATTTACACTATCATTAAAGATGAGAAAGTGTAAAAGATAAGAAACCACCGTAGTAGACTTACCAGTCTGTCTTGGCATTTTGCAGATATTAAATCTATGATTATGAAAGTTCTCAATTAGTTTCTCTTGAAAGTGATATGGGTGAAACTGTGTTAAACCTTCATCAAGAGAAACAATCTTCACATAATTATTAGCAAAATAAATTGGGTCTTCCCTACACTTAAGGAATTCAATAATCTGCTCTTTGGTGAATTCAATCGCAGTATTTGCTTTTTTTAATAACGGATTACCAAGATATACTTCACTCATAATTAATTACCTATCTAGTTTCTCTCCACTGAAATGCATTGAAAATTTCTGTGTCACTATTATCAGATAAATTTTCTACAATAATAGCAAAAATATTACTATCATTAGCATCAATGTTTTGTGCAATATAAGATCTTCTTGCACTAGTCGGATTAAATGCAACCGTAGATGATGCTTGTTTTCCTGATGGATTATTTGCAGCAAGTAATGTTGAATTTTTCAAGTCTCCACCAGTTGTTGTAAAATTTGTTCCGATACCAACATTATATTGAACTGCAGAATCATCGTTAACATCTTCCCAAGTTCCACCTGTAATATTACTATTGCCTGGTAATCTCCAAATCTCAAGTCTACAACTTGTGGAAGCACTCAATACTTCAATATCAGTCAATCTAACTGTTGTTCTATTTGGAATTCCTTTGAATGTATTAGATAGTCTAATAGCACCTACACATTGTCTAAATGTGCTTTGTGTATTTCTTGATAAAGTTATTGGTCCATTATGTGCAGCAAACTCAACACCAGTTTCAACATATCCACCTTCACTCATTACAGTGGAGCAGATTTGTTCCATTGATGTGATACCAACAGCAGCTCCTGTATTGGCAATTTCACATCTAATTGGAAGTGATGGAAGTGACCAATATGCATGTTCTTCCACATTAGCATGATTAAATTCGTGGAAGTATATAGTTTGCCCACCTACAACAAATCCACATCTTATCCTACCCACACCCAACCATTGAAAGTCTGCTGCAAACAACTGTGTTTTGGTGAAGTCCAAAGATACACCAGTAACCCCAGTACCATTCATAGGATCTAAATTCCAATTATCCTGATTGACTACTGTATCACTAGTAATTCCTGTGTTATGTGATCGTCTTACAACAGAAACAGTACCGTCTCCTTCCTGTTGAATGAATATTCCGTCTCTATCATCATAATATCCCATTTTCTTTGTTGTATTTTCTCTTACATCAAGAAAATTAAAACTTGCCATTATAAATTGAGACTTACCAGGCATGTAATGATGATACATTCTGGATTGGTGAATAACCTGATCCGTTGCACCAGTTCCAACAATTAATGCAATAGATGCTGTATTTGGATTTACTTCGGTTGTGGCACCAGCACCAACAACTTTCGTAAGAAGTTCTACTTCTTCACCATAAATGTGTGTATAGTCGGCAAGTGTAAATGGTTCTGATGTTCTTGATCTTCCAAAAGCATCAACTCCTCCACCACTTGTACCAGTAGTTACTCCACAATCTCCAATGTTACCGTATCTATCGGCACACATAAAAACTTCGTGGAGTGTTCTTTCCTGGTTTAGATAATCTTGAGTATTTTTATTCCACTGAGCCATTAATCACTCCATGATAATCTTTCTGGACGATACCTTTGAGCACTTTTAATTTTTGTAAATTCCTTACCGGGATAAATGTTATGAATAATTGCTCCAGGATATTCTTTTAAAATTTCCTCTGCTAATTCACTTTTACTCATCATCTTACCTTCGATTTCCAAACGATAGATCTTTCCTTCCCAGACAACATCAGCAAAGAAAGATTCTTGTGGTTGTGCTGGTTGGGAACCTCCTACATTGAGAGTTCCATTAAAATCACCGTTGATGGTGATACTTTCTGAGAGAAATTGTTGAAAACTTTTCATTGATCAGCACTTCCAACGACGACGGGCTTTGCAAACGGGTTTATCTGGGGTCTTAGAGCAATCAATGTTGTGCATATCTTGCTGACCCTTAGAACGGGCACAGAAGGACTTTCTGCGTTTGGCATCTTTACTTCCTGGTTTTGGATCACCAGTCACAGCAGTTTTTAGTTTTGAACCAGGATTTTCACGACGATATGCTTTAACTGCTGCAGGACTCATACCATCAGTTTTATCGGACTTATTGACTTTCTGCCAATCTTCACCAAACATTTTTGGACCTTTTGTTTTTCTTTCTGCTGCTTCTCTCTCACCTTCGGTAGCACCTTTTTGAGCAAGGTTTCTCACTTTTGCGGCACGTTGTTGTTGTCTATGTGCTTTTGGATCAATTGCTGCTGGCATTACACTCTCATCAAATTCAGTTCTCCAATCAGATTGTTCAAATCTTACTTTTGGTTTTATCTTTTTCTTTCCATCTGGTGAAGGAATAAATTCTCCAGTTTCTGGTGACTTCATATCTGTACTATCTACGTCACCATCTACATCAGCATCAATCCTTTTCACTGCTTTTTTTGTAAGTTTCTTTAAGTTACCTCCACCAATATTAGTTTCTTCTTTTTCTTCTTTCTTCACGCAGTTATTATAAGTTTTTCCAAACATCTTTTTAGTTCCCTTCTTCTCATATCCAGGCCAGCACTTTTGTGCTTTTTTCTCTTCCAGTGTTTCTCCTTTTAGAGGTTCTGGTTTGATGATATCAGTAAACTCATATTCAGTTGCTTGAAAATCATCTCTCCAGTTAGAGAAATCATAAGATTCTGACTTATTGCCCCAGTTAGAAGCACCAACTTTACGGCACTTTACAAGTGCTCCAGATGCATAAGCAGAAGGCCAAACGGAATAACGTGACTTCACTTTATGGTAACAAGCATCCTTTTTACCACTACCTTTACCTGGTTTATCCTTTGCCTCTGTTACTTCTACTTCTTCCTTTTTCATTTCTCCACTATCAACATAATCTGCTGCTGAATCTAAGTAATCTGCTGCCTTAGTAATTTTAGATTGAACCCATGCTTCAACTTCACCTTCACCTTTTTCCATTTTTTTCTTGAGTCTATTGGCAGCATTTATAACTGTGGAAAGTTGTGAACGTGCCATAGAATACTCATGGTCTTTTTCTTTTGCTTCGTTCATTTTTTTCTTGGGTTTATCGGTCGAAACATAAGTTGGTTTTGCTGCACCTGACTTTGCTTGTTGTTCAGGATCTGCTGCTTTTTTTCTTCTTTGTGCAGAAAGTCGTTCTGCTTTTGTCATCGATGCTCTTTTTGCAGAGGAAACGCATTTTGGAGTTCCTTCTCCTGGCTCATCACTTGCACATGTTCCTCCAGTAACGACATTGACCCATCCACCTTTACCATCTTTAGACTTGGATCCTTTGAACCACTTGTGTAAAGTGCCTTCACTGACGCCTCCACCATTAGAACCCCCATTAGAGTCCCCATTCCCATTTCCATTGCCATTCTGGTTATTTCCATTTGTAGGTACGTCTATTCCGGTTTCTTCAGGTTCTTTTCCACCACCAGAAAATCTGGCAGTCATCTTCAAACCCTGAGGAATGGGCTTGCATTTCTCATCAGTATAACAGTAATAATATCCCTGCCTACACTTTTTCATTAATAAAAAAGTAAATTACTCTTTATTATTTAGAAAACCTTGCTTTAGCATTTTTTGAAGTTCTGAAGTAGAACCTACAAAGACTGCATTGTTAGTAACATTATTTGTAGTCTTTCTAGAATCTTCCTCAACATCCTTAAGTTTCTTTTGCAAATCAATCAACTTATCGGTAGTATCAGCAACACTCTTAATCAACTGCCCAGCAACCTCATATGCTCTTGGACTACCTCCTTCACTTGCTACTTCCATAATGCCGTTAATTGCCTCCTGACCCTTTTCTATAAGGGAATAAAGGTTTGCACGACTATATTCATAATCTTTATCTAAATGCCCCTCACGAAAGGTTTCTGTGGGTTTAGAGAGTGATTTGGTGTGTTCTACTTCAACAATGTCACTTGTCGTATTAAGTGCATTATCTATTGATTCATAATTATTGGACATATTTATCAAATGTCAATCTGTTTAGTTGGGCTATATTCTTTTGAATCTCCTAAGTATTCCCACTGTTCTGTAAATCCGAAGTCATCATCAGGTTCTGCATCAATTGGATCAGGGACAGCAGTGTATCTCATCTCACGTTTAGCAGTTTGAGTATCTGTACTAGTATATAAATCAACCTGAACCTTACGAATGAGACCGTCTGTAGATTCTGCGATAGGACCAAACATATATGTTTTTGCAGTGAATCTTAAAGTATAAATGAGTGCTCTTCTTGTACTAAAATCACCTTCATAATCATCTTGCATATCAATACTGTCCATTACAATTGGAATATCTTTCTTTTCTCCAATAGAATCAATTAAATCAACAGTTAAATTAAAGGATGGCTGAAAAAACGGAAGTATTTGTTCAATAATTTGTAAAGCATCATCATTAAGTTTTGAATATATGCTCAATTCAAATGTAATATTGTATGGAACAGGCATGAATACTTTCTTTACACTTCCATCATCATCACATGCCTTAAATGTTTGAGTAACACTTGTTTTTCTTGACGGATCATATTGAATGCCAATCATTTCAAATGACATTCTTGGTAATGTAATTGCAATCGATTTTGATAATTCTTCTTGCTGTTGAATTTTTGCAAGAAACTTTTGCGCTGGACCATAAGATAAACCAACTTTAGTTTCATCAACTACACTTCCATCTTTATCCAAATGTCTAATGTAAATGTTATTAAAAAGTGTTCCAAATCCAACGATTGTTTTTCTTATAATTTCATGGTAGAAATAAGTTCCCAACATTATACTTCTCCAAATGGGTTGCTTTCAGTAAAATCTATGATATCGTCTCCTTCTTCTTCGAATATTTCATTTCTATCATAAGAATCATCATAATTGTCATTGTCATATGATTTAAGTATATAGGTAGCAGAAGAAGCAGATCCAATGATAGATTCTCCTATAGAAAATTGTCCATCATTGATAGCAACTCTAAGTTCCCCTAAAGGATTGATAACATTAAGATCACTGCGAAGTTTATAATATCTAACTTCTGCAGTTGTACCGGAAAGAGATCCAATAACAGTTTCATTATAAGCATAAGTTCCACCAATACTCACAGTAGATGCAGAAGATATTTGAACAGTTGGTGCTTCAGTATATCCAGATCCGGCATTTACAATTTGAATTGATGATATTGTTCCATTAATAGGATTGAATTCTGCTCTTGCAGTTGCTGTTTGTCCAATCGAAGGTCCAGAAACAATTACATTAGGTTCTTCATAATAAGATTCCCCGGAATTAGTGACAGTGAATTGATTAACAGCACCATCAGCAACTATACACGTTGCAGCAGCTCCACTTCCATTTCCTCCAGTGATAGTAACTAATGGGGGTTCATTTACATTATACCCACGACCACCAAATGTGAGTCTTATAGATTCTACGGATTTTACATTACCAATGGATGTTGTGATTGCTACAGCTTTTGCATCATCTGCAGGATTTCCACTTGGAGATGGAGTAATCGTTACAGTTGGAGTTGCGGAATAAAATGAACCATCATTTGTAAGTACAATCTTACTAACAACACCATCTCCAATTGTTGAAGTTGCTGTTGCTGTCACTCCAACACCTGCTAAAGTTAATGTAGTGATGTATCCATCATCTTCTATAGTTTTATCAATTTCCTCGATAGAAGTGTCGATATCTTCATTTTCATATTCGAAAAGTTCGCAATCAAGTTCGTAAACATAATTTTTACCTAATTGATAAAATGGTTTTTCGTGTTCAATTCTCTTAACTTCAAATAATCTTTCTCCAAGAGGAAAGTAAATTAAATCTCCTTCTCTTGGTCTAGATGTTAATAAAATTTCATGATCAGTAATATTGCCCTTATCAATTCCAGTCTGTATTCCATCCAAAAATGGTGATATAAATTCTTCAAATCTTTCTCTAGAAATAATTAATTTAATTTCATTTTTAAGTCTCAAACCAAATTTCGTCATTAAATCACTTCCAGGTGAATATCCTTCATAATTATCAAGATATGCTTCGATAATAAAATTATCATCAAATTTGGAAGTTTGTACCTCTCTAAAAATATCATCAGTATTAACAAATTTTCTGGGAAGATAATATATTTCAATTCCGTAGATTTTCAACTGTTCGTTGATTAAATCTTGTACAAGATATTGTTCGTTTGATGAACCTTGTAAGAAGAATGGATTTAATGCCATGACTAACCGATCATATCCAAAGGTGGTAATTCATACTCATTCATCATTCTCGATTTAATATCTTCAAGTTCTCTTTGTGCATCTTCATATATTTGTCTTCCGTTTAACTCAATTCCACCAGGAAGTTTGACACCATTAAACTTAATTAAATTTTGACCCCACTGCCTCTTAATCATTGAAGTTAAATATTTCTTTAAAAAGCTATCATTATATACTTTACTAAATTCTGCTGGATCTAAAGCTCTATAGCAATCAATGACAAAAAAAGTATCTTTATCCTGAGATTTCCAATCTATATCAAGGTATAGTCTATTTTGCCTTTTATTGAATCTTATTTGCTTATCCGTTGTCAGTAAGAAATCAATATCTTCGAGATATGATTTAGTCATAGAATAAGTCAACAAATCAACAGAGTTGAAATAATATAGATCATTTAAGAATAACTGATATTTAATACTAAACATTCCACCAGAAATACTACTAGTATCAAATTTAAATATCTTTTCAATACCAATTACTGAGTCTGGAACTTGAATGTAATTCGAATTCTCATAAAAATTAAATGTTGTTGCAGTACCTACAATATTTGAAGTTCCTGTAGTTGTTACAATTCCAACTCCATCAGTTCCACCTGCAGTTCCTCTATCAATATCATCTTGACTAACTTTATATTTTAAATACATTCTTTCGACACCATCAAAGTGCCTTTCATTAAAGTATTGAATCGCATCATCTACCAAATCATCAATTTGTTCATCAGCGACATTAATCTCTAAAACAGGAGCACCTAGCTGTCTTAAACAATAATCAATTAATTCTTGTCTTGTAGTTGGTTTAGCCATTAATATTCTCCTCCATCAATAGTAGTTGTCCATACAGGAGTTCCAATTCCTGTTGTTTCAGTTGTTAATATATAATTACTTGTGGTTATAAAACCTACAGTGCTTGCAGCACTAACAAGTTTTCCACTATTATCGAAGTATGCGATTCCATTTGGTCCACTATAATCATCTTCATCATAATATAATCCCTCTGTAACGGTTACAAATCCACTTACATTGACATTATTTTGAAATGTTGATACACCTGTTACTATAAGGTTTCTAGTTGTGGTTAAACCCAGAACATTAAGATCTTCTCGAATTGTTCCTCTTCTAGAATCAAACTCATCAATTACAAGATCATCAGAAACATAAAGGTCACCACCAACATAAACATCTCCTCCAGTTGTTGTAATTCCTCCTGATGATGCTAAAGTAGTAATTCCAGATACAAATACATTTCTACTTACTACTAAATCATTGTCAATACTTACTGAATCTTGAACATCCAGATCATTTGAAATATTAACCGCAGCATTAATATCAACATTAGAATTAAATGTTGATAATCCCGTAACTCTTAAATTATCATCAATCCTTACTGAATCTTGAACAACTAGATCATTTAAAATATTAACATTATCATTAAAAGTGGATGTCGATGATACATCTAAAGAAGCATTAATATCAACATTAGAATTAAATGTCGATAATCCCGCAACTCTTAAGTTATCATCAATCCTTACTGAATCTTGAACAACTAGATCATTTAAAATATTAACCGCAGCATTAATATCTACATTGGATTCAAATACAGCAATACCGGTTATGGATAATCCAAGACCAACAGTTAAATTTTTAGCAATTCCAACTCCACCACTAACAATTATTGCACCATTTGTTGTGTTTGTTGAATCGGTATCATTTGTAAAATATGCAATACCTTCAATTGTTGTTGATGACGAGTCAATGACACTCGTCATTATAAATTTTTCAGATGGTAAATCCCAAACGAGGATCATTCCATCCTCAGTTCTAAGAGTACTATCTACATCATTTAAATTAATTAAATTTGCCGGGGGACTAGATGCATTCGATAAAACTCGAATTACATTTTGAGATCCTATTCTATCATTTATATTGGCCATTACCTAGTAACTCCCGGTCTGACAAGTGCTAATCCCTCTACTGCTTTATAGACAACTCCAACATCCGAAGTTAACTTCACATCATACACATATCTACCTTCTTTAAGTGAACTTGTTGCTGTTGTTCCTAATGATATTTCAATTTGTCCATTAGATGGGTTTGTTATAGAAGAAATGAAGGTAGATGAATTTGTACTGGTGTAAGTCTTTCTGAGTTGAGATTCTATACTATAACCAGTTAAATTTAATGGGTTATTTGTCACTGTGTCTGCAAGCAAAAAAGTAGTATCAAAATCAAATCCCTGCTCAATTACTATATTTGATACAAATACTGCCATTATTCAGATGAGCATATTTTCTTTAAATATTTATATTATCAAATAAATAAGGAAAAAATTTATTTATTCAAAAAATCTTTGAGTAGAGATTTAATTTCTTCAATATCTTTTTTCATAGTATCCAATTCTTCCTTTTGGGATTTTTCAAATTCTATTTTTTTAATTCTTTGATTATATCCAATTGTGTCATAATTTATAATGGCTCCAGTATCCTCATCTCGATAAAGATGAGGATGATCTTTTACTTTTATCAGTTTTTTCATCTTAATGCAATGGTTCTAAGATCATTAATAATTGGGTAATTTGCCTGATCCGTAGAGGACATTACAATTTTAACTCTGTACCCAATAAACTCTGGTAAATCATTATTAGTAAATTCATATTCCAAAAATTGTCCTCGTTCACTTGCAGGAACTCTGATATCTGATCTCCCATCATTTAATGAAGGATCCACCACTCTAAGAACACCATCAGAAGTTGATTCTAAATTATTAAATCCAGGAAACAATTCAAATTCTTGTTCTATCTCAGCAGAATCTTCTCTAACTAATTGATAAAGAACTCTGATGTCTGCTACTTCTGGTCTATAAGCACTTAATATAACTTTGAGTGAAGATGCAGGTTGTGCTAAAGTTATATTATTTGAAACATAAGTTGCTGCATGTGGATCATTCAATATTGAATTTGCCGCAGAACTATTTACATAATCTGTCACGGGTTTATTAATATTATCAGATATAAATTCAATAGTAGAAGTATCAACAAATACCATTGGTGAAAGATTTTCGTCTGTAGTGTTTAGTGTCACTGTAGAATTGAAAGATCTTCTTCCAGAAACTGAATTAAATGCCGATTGATTTAATTCATTTGGTCTAGAGCAAATTATCCTAACAGAATTTAATTCATTCACTTGATTTGGAATTACTTCTTCAACTGAATTTTGAAGAATAAAGGAAATTTCATTTCCATCAATACTAGTTCCCGTTGTGGTTCTAATATTTGATGATATTGAAGTTTGACTTCCAGGACTTAAAATATCATATTTTGGATTAATTTTATTAAACATAATATTTTCAGTTGCGGTAATTTCTGTACCACCACCAATTGATTGTGTTGCAAATGACAACTGTGGAAAAGAACCATCAGAAGTTCTATCAACTCCTACAGTTTTTCCTTCAACTGCTGATGTCTCTCCTCTATCAATTTCAATATAATACGAATTATCTCTAATATCAGTATCAGATATATCATAAACAATACCATTTATTCTTCTCAGAGATACTCCAGAAAATTCATATTTTGCAACTTTAGCACCTATTTCATGCTGTTGAATTACTGTGTCACTAACTCCTCTTGTTATAGATCCTTCTATGAGATTTGTTGATACATCAGTATATTCAATAATTTCATTACCAATAATGAGATATCCTGGATTTATACTACTAACTGGTTGTCCTTCAAAATTTTCGAAACCTGTAGAATCCCCAATTTCAATTGAATTTCCTTCAGTAGAAGTCACCACTGCGGTAAGAGTTGTAGATGTAACATTAGGTTCAATATTATTTAAAGTTAATTTATTGTTATTAGCATACATTCCATGATAGAAATGATCTACCTTTAAATAATTACCAGAGAAAATTCCACCTTCTTCAGTTGCAGAAGTTATTGTAGTTGAAGCCAATCCAATGATAGTAGAATCTGACTCATAGTAACTTAATGCAGCACCGACTCGGAATGCTTTTCCAGTACCAGATTCACCTTGAACATTAGTAAGATATAATGTATCAACACCAGTAATCGCAGAAACAGTAATAATTGCATCTCTTCCAGTTTCATTAGTTCCATTTACAATAGAAACAATGTCACCAACGGCATATCCATTTCCAGGATTTGCAACTGTTATACCAGTAATAGAACCATCAGCATCAACAGAATCAATATCAATAGTTAGTCCCGTACCTCCACCAAAAATGGAAAGTGTTTCTGAACCACTTCTAGTGGTATAATTTGCACCCGAATCGGTAACTGTTACGATACCAACAGCACTTCCTGTAGATATAACGCTACCAAAACTATTTTGAGTTAATCCTGCGATTCTTCTTCCTTCACCCAAAATATCAATCAAGTTAGAATCTGTAACTGTAGTGATACCAAGAGTTATATTTTTTGGTACTGAAGTAAGTGCATTTTCTTCAAGTATTGGAGAATAACCATTACTTTCATCTAACGGGGGATTGCCAAAGTGTACAATTCCAGTGTTTTCGGTAAATTTTGCTTTATATAACTTGAATTTGAGATCAGATTCTTGTGTAGGAGTCCAAATAGATCCATTTTGAGATTTAAATAAACTTCCAATCGCAAATTGTGTAGAATACTTAATTGCTTCAGATGATGGGAGATTTTGTGTTTCGATAGTTGTTTCTCCCATTGTTGCTGTCCATACTTCATATTGATCTGAAGTTGGTGCTAATAATACTAAAGCATATTCATCTCCTGGTGGAAGATAAATTGGATAATCAAATGTTACTTTTGTGGCAACTGATGCATCTGAGGATGTTGAAATTTGACTTGGAATCAAAGTTTTTGGTTCACCAATAACAGTTAAAGTTGGCGTGCCCAACTCCATTGTTCTAATTTCAACGGTAAGAGGTTCATTTCCACCCGGTTTAGATGCAAAATATACATCAACACTAGTCAAAAATGCACCATTTGTATCATCATTTTGTCTATTACCATTTGGTGCTTGAATATTGCCACCAACAGTGAATGATTGTGCTAATGGATCTGTCCTCCTTCTTCGTCTTACACGAGTTCGTAATCTGATTCTAGTAGTAGTTCTAGTTACTGTAGTTTGAGATTGAATTTTTCTCCATGTTCCAAATGCATTATATTCTCCATCAGCAGAGGAAATGAGTGTGCTCCCCGGAAGTTGTTCTTCATTGGTAGAACTACTAGATAATCTATAGGTTTTTCTTCCAGTTGTAATTCTTGCTTCTGGTGCTGGATTTGTGTGTGGATTTTGAATAAATACGGATCCAAATAATGTACCATTTGCATCAGAAATAAGTCTCAAATCTTTTACAAAAGCTCTTGCTCCACTGCTAGAACCAACTATTACAGCACCCTTTTTTAGATAACCATTAAACCTTCCTTGTGCTTCTGCAGATAATGAATTCAAATCTATATTTAATGTTTTTGATGACTGACTATAACCAGAAGCAATAGATTCTGAACTTAAATATGGATTTGTGGTATATGTAAATTCTGGAGAATTAAATTTTCCAGTTTTATGGTTCGATTTTGCTAATCTGAAAGTCCCTATTGTTTTTCCACCAAAAGAAGCAGTTATTGTCTCTCCAGTCTGAAATGTTCCCTCAGCAGTTCCATAATTTTGTAAGGATGAATCTGTAGCAATCTCAACAAGTTTTGGAATGTAATTTATATTACTATGACTATCGAAGAACTGATAATGTCTAGTGAGAGGTCTAAGACCATTTCCATAAAATGATATATTTCTAGAACGAATATATTTTTCAGTTCCGGAAGAGATAAGAACATCTCTAGTTCTTCTTTGTGTTGATACATTTGGATTTATTATTGAGTTTAGAATTCTTTTTATTCCGGATGGAAGTCCAAATCCAGATGCAGTTGTACGTGTACTTCTCCAGAATCGTTGAAGTCTTCTATCATCATCTTCCGAAACTGTTATATTAACGGTCCTATTCTTGGTGATGTTTACATTAGTAACTTTTGCCGGAAGTCTTATTGTTCTTACCCAATTATCAGTATTTGGCTCAAGTCTAATTTCACCAACGTATTCAATAACATGAAAGGGGTTTACATTTTCAACACGAGTTGCAAAATTTTGTTCTATCCAACCAATAGAATCATATTTTAATGTGATTGCGTTTCCTGTTTTTTGTACACTTGGGTCTAGTAAACTATAACTTTCGGAAAGATCTAATTCACTCTCTGCAATTTCAGTTGAAGGAATTGGTCTTTGTTGTAAAGAATTTCTAAATGATAATGGGGCAAGTTGCCCAGAAATAATGTTTGCAGTTGTTAACTCATCATCCGATAAAGAAGAATCTATAAAATCATCTACAAATATACCAGATTTAAATCTATTACTTCCATTAGAATCTTCTACTCTAAGTGATTCTGTGCTTACTTCAAGCAAACTTAAAGATGTATATCTTTCAAGAGATTCTACTCTATCTTCGATACTACCAATGTCTCTCATCGTATATCTTCTATTTTCAAGCAAATCGATAGAAGCATCGTCAACATCATATAAGTAAGCTGGAAGTTGAATTTCTCCCAATTGCATTAAATCTGGATCTTCATTTATTGGTGGTTGTGGATCTACTGAAGATATACCTTTTCTTAAAATTACATTGGAAAATTTATCAAGATAAACTCTATCAATTCTTGGAAGATAAAAATCATATCCAACTAAAGACCCTTCTCCAGGTTTCAATACAAATTTTGGATCATCACCAAAATTTCTTGATGCAAAATCGAATGGAGATGATGATGTGCTAGTAAATCTTTGAACTCTTGGTCTAAAATCAAGAGTATCGGATGCTCTTTTACTTCTACTTCCTATATCTGGGATATCATTAGAAAATCTTTCATCATCATAACTTAAAACAGTAAAGACATCACCATTATCTGATGTTGGTATTGTATAATGATCAAATACTATTAAAAGTCTTTTTTCTGGTATTTGATTTCCAACTCTAATCAGTCTAGAATAATCATAATATTCATCTTTTTGTCCCTTATCCAATGTAAAGTTATTAGTAATATCCTTATATTGACCGGAAGTTATAGATTGTACAGTAGAAATAATATTAGATTCTTTAAATGTTACATTTTCACCTACATTAAATCTTTCTCGATTTAGATAAACTATTCCAAGATTATTTGTAGGAATTGCCGGAGATGCTACTGAAGATGAATTTTGAACAATTCTTGCAATAGCTCCACTATCAGAACCAATAATGTCTTCACCAATAATTGCATCAGTATCGACTACAGATATTGAAGAAAATTCAATCCTATCTAAAAAAGGATCTGCAGTATTTTTTGATTCATATATTGAGAGAACTTTAGATACATCAGGAAAATTCAATGAAATTTGATCATCTTGGACTCTTAATCCATAATATGAATTGTAAGTTAATCCATCATTAATAGAATCACTAGTTGCTGCACCAGATCTTGTTAAAGTAGAAAAGGTTACGATACCAACAGCACTTCTTGTATATTCTTTAATCTTACTTTGAATATTATTCTTCTTAAGAGTTGTATTTACAACAACTGGATCTGAGGTATTTCCTAATCCTGCAATTGTTACCTGATTTCCATTAAGAGTAAAAGCATCAGAAGTTATTTCTGCAATATCACCATTACTATAATGAACGGAATATCTTTCCTCATCAAATGGTTCAAAAGTGGCACTAGTAATTCCTGTTATATTTGAAAGATTAAATGTTAAAGAATTTCCAGTGATAGTTAATCCTTCCGTTTCATCTATTTGTCTTGTTATTGATAACTGAGAATTTGAAAGATTAACCGAAGAAACATTATCATTCAAAAGATTTGAATAAAGATATGCATTTATTTTATTTCTAAGTTCTGGAAATGCCAGTTCAATATTATAGTCTCCATCTGTCACGGTTCCATCAAAAACACCAGATACTGATGATGCAACAGCAGTGACCGTAATATTATTTAAGTTTCCATCAATAGCAGTAACTCTATTATATCTTACATCACCAGATCCAGTTTGATACTTAATAATATCACCAATTTTAATTCCAGTAAAAAGTTTTCCTGGACTTGTAAATACTCCAGAGGAGAGATTTGCTTGTGCAATATTATTAATTTTTTTACTACTGAGAACAGAATCTGCACTAAATGTTGGAAAATTGGAAACAGTTTGAGATACTGATTTAATATCCTCAGTACTATAAACAATAAAACTTGATAGTGATAATGAAGCATCAATTCCATTGACGGTTAATTGCTCACTCTCAATAAAAGTTCCTGACGTTTGATAGACATTTAGAGATGTTCCATTAACTCCCAACACTACAAAACCACTTGCACCACTACTTTTACCTTTGATAAAGGATGATGTGGGAATTTCTGTAGTAGTTACACTTCTATTAAATGTTAATTGTGTATAAGTTTGAATATCATAAAGATATAAATCCCACTGAGTCGCATTATTAGAATATGCTGCATCTGTAAGATTGAATGTATATACCCTTGCCTTACCAATAGTTGTTGGAGTAGTGTCTCCACTAAATCTATTAAGCAAGTCAATTTCTGTCGTTTCTTTTGGTGCTCCAGAAACATTATTTACTCGAAGTAAAGAACCCATTTCAAAAGGAACATTTATAGACTCTACTTTTTGAGTATCTCTCGGTTTTTCTACATCAATATTTACTTCAGATGGTAATTCGATGTCATAACCAGCAACATAAGCTTCTCCAGAAGAAACTTGAACACACATTAGATCATCAGATGGAGTATTACCCTGATCTGTAGATTCATTTTCCAAAAATAATCCATCATTACCAACCCTATCATTGAGAGAATTTAATACATTGATTCTAAATTCATCTACAGTATAATGACCAGATTCATCGAAAGTTCTTTTTGCAATATAATCTCTTATTATATTATATACCGTCTTATCAACAACTTTTTTTATTGTTCCGTCACTTATTCTAAGAATTTCAATGAAATCAGTATCATCAAAATCTGTTAGTGATTTTTTAGTTAAAGTTAATGATATTTTAAATCTATCTGCTCCGGGTGCTGCAAAATTTGTAAATCCTTTTGCATTATCATACAAAGAGTTATCATCTCTTGCGGTAACAATAGATTCACTTACATTCAACCCAACTCTATAGTTGGGAGTATTGCTATAATAATCCAATATAATCGTTTGTTTTGAAACATTAACAAATGTTCCTCTTACAAAATATGTACCTTCGTCTATAGAAACTGCAGATCCAATAGATGTCGCATCTATATCAATCAAAGATGAAAATGCTGTTCCTGCGTTAATTGTAGTATTTCCATAAACTACATTTTCTTCTGCAAATAATGATTCACCATCTAAAAAGGTGTCAGTCTCCGAATCATTACCAGAAGTTAAATATTTTACATAAAGTGTAATATTTTCTACAAGATCACTTTCGGAGGGAAATGCTATGTATTGCAAAGATGCTTTTACACCCGATACTGATCCTACTATAGTTTTTCCAATAAAATTATTGATGTATAAAGAAATATCTACACCAAAATTAGTAGAATTTACTTTTACCGAATTAAATTGATCATCATAAGATGTTGATCCTGGAATGACAATACTTCCTTCCTTAAAGATATTACTGCCAAATGATTCTACTTGATTCTGTAATATTGATTGGAGAGTTGTTAATTCTCTTGCCTGAACCGGAAATCCAGGTTTAAATAAAACTTTATAAAAGTTTTTATCTGGATCAAAGTCATCATAATATGGACTTATGTTTAAATCTGTTTTTTGTGCCATTTGTTCTTAAAATTCCAGAATGATTTTGATATCTTCTCTTTGTTTAACGTCCCTCTCAACGAGAGGACGATTATCAATATACAGAATTTCCCCTGTCTTTTTATTTATCTGGGGATCTGCAAGACCATTTGTGAATGTGACTTCTAAGTTAATTCTCTTTTGATTGATAACAACTACATCTTCATTAAAATTATCAATGTCAATAGTTCCACCATCATCTATTAGAGAAATGCTTCTTGTTGTGGAATCATCAGAACCTAAAAATGAAACTACTCCACTAATATCATTACCATCTGTTTGATCTTCTCCATTTGAAAAATATAATGATCTATCTACAAAATACTTTAACACTTTAGTTTCGGAGTCATATGAAGCAATATAACCTCTAGCAGTTTTTCCACTCTGGGATTGTGCTATTTCTTGTCCCAAAGTAGGGTTTCCTGAATACGAATCAACTAACTTTATTGCATATAAAGAAGAAAAATTATTTTCAGAAAATAAATTACTATTATCAAAATTTTCCGGATTTTTTAAAATTCCGATTTGCGAGAATTGTGAGTTAATTGGAAAATTTACAGTTGAATCATCAAAACGAGCATAAATTAGTACTTTATCAGCACCAAGTTCTTTATAAAGATCATATCCATGACCTCTAGATGGTGGAATAATTGGTATTAATTTTGCTGGATTTGTGATTGAAGTTCTATTTAAATCCACATAACCCCATGTATAACCATAACCACCATTTACAATGACTGCAGAGGTAATTACTCCACTAGTTGTAGTAATTGAAACTCTTGCTCCAGTTCCATCTCCAACAATATCATAAATTCCATCAGAATATCCTTGCCCACCATCTTCAATATAAACAGTTTTTATTTGATTGGGGTTAGAAACTGATGAGTCTCCAGCAAATCTAACATCTTCAATTTCAGGATCAGTTGAGGTTTCCCAATTATTTGGGAGAACAATGTATTCCGTAGAATCAAACTTAATTATATCGGTAGGTTTTATAGAAAATAAGTATTTCCATCTATATCCATCATCAGTGGGACCTGCTTGAAATGGAGCCGTACCTGTAGAAGTTGGTTCGTATAAGGATCTAGTTCCTCTTGGAAGAGATCCTGAAGAACCATTATTAACACAAATATAAACTCTAAAATCACTGTTTATTACATAATAGTTTGCATTATATAATCTAGATGTACTACTATTTGGTGCAAGGTTGGAAGTACTATAATCATGCCTATACATATCATAGGCAGTATTTGAAGTCCATTCAATTTTTTTTACAACTCTTCTGATATTATCAGAATCAATTTTTTTTCCAAAAAGTGAAGTATCTCTATAATGTGCTTGGTATTGAAAGTTATCTACGGGAGATGGAACATTTGTATTCCAATTAAGATCTCTACCAAATTTATTGTCAATATTTGGATTTACTAAACCCAAAAATACATAATATTTTTGATTATCTTCGGATACAGCATTTATAAAATTACTGGCATTTGTTATTCTAAATTGATCAGTTACTATTGCTGCCATTATTTTAACTATTTTTTAGATATTTATACCACAATTTTTGGAAGTGCTCCAGTCGTTCTAATTCCAACTGATCTTCTCTGAATTATTGGATATGAGGAAAGACCTGAAACTGTTTTTCCAGAAACACCAATAGCAATTGGGTTTGATCTTCCCAAACCAGAAGTTAAATTGGATAATCTTCCCCAGGAATATCTTCCTACAGGATTATTAACTGATCCTGAAGTATCGATACCAATAACATTAGTATCAGATTTTACATTACAAGTAAGAATACCAATAAATCCCGTAGAATCAACTGACCAATCTGATATATTATATACACAATCAGCAAATGTAGTTCCAATTCCAACAATTTCAGAATCTGAATTATAGATTGATGTAACTCCATCAATAGTAGATGTATCGAAAATATAAATTGGATATCCTGTAGATAATCCAGTAAATGAATCTGAATAAATATTAAATACTATGGCAAGTGGATTAGATCCTGTTCCTGCAGAGGTAGTAATTCCAGTAACAATACCAGAAAATCCAATAACATTGACGAAAGTTTTTATATTTTCTACGGAACCGGAAGATGTTGTGGAAATACCATCTACAACTATTGCATCAAAGGGTGTAGATGGATTTGTAAATCCTGGAGTTTCATCTTCATATTCAAAGAGAGATGTGTTATCAACAAATATTTGATTATCAGTTGTTGATAAGTCACCAATAATCCTGGCCACTGGAAATACTAGACCTTCGATAGAATCTCTTGTTTTGTAAACAAGTTCTCCATTAATAAATTTATCAGTTTTTTGTTTAATCAGAGAAATAGGTCTGGGATTAATTTCATCAATTCCTTGATTTGTATAAGATTGTGTTTCAATTTTATCTGAGAATGAGACATCAAATACAGTTCTAATATCTTGAGTGGGTATATCTGGATATTCATTATTTTTGATTATTTGTACCTTATCACCCCTTTGAATTATTTCATCAACTCCTGTTGATAAAATTGCATCAGTACCATCAACACCCCTATAGAAATAAATTTCTATATTATCTTCTGGAAGAGGTGCAGTTGTAAAAATAAAACTTGTTCCACCTTTAAAATCATAAGATACTCCTGGATCTTGGAGGATTCCATTAATAAAAATTAATAAAGTGCTCTTTATATCAATATTTTCATTTGGATTCTCAATGGATAATATTTCACCATTATAAAATAATGGAAATCTGGTTCTTGTACCATTTTGATAGTTTTTAATAGAATCAATATAATCTAATTCACCAAACTCCCAAGCAGAAAAAGAATCTTGAAATGTTTCTAAAACAGTTAAAGTAAATTCTTCAATGGGAGCAGATAATCCTGCAGCGGTTACTAAACCAACAGGTTTAATGACATCTCCCTTTCTAAATGAATATCCATTTCTTGAAATTCTAAAGTCTGACACAGTAAATAGTGTAGAACCAATTCCAACTTCTGGTCCAACTTCTAAATCAACTAAAAGACCAATTCCTGACTCTGTGGTCGATCCTAAACTAAGTCTAGATACACCAATTACTTCTAAATTACTATATGATGGATCTGAAATGAATACTTCTGGATTGTTATAACCAGAACCAGGATCATCAATTGAAAGTATTACAGATCCTCCTACACCAACGGTAGCACTAATTAGTGCAGTATTTCCTGTATGTCCAGACTCAAATACCGTCACACCAATTCCACCAATTCCATTATATCCAGAACCATATGTTCCTCCTTCAAAATCAGTATTGATTCCTGTAATTGCCCCACCAGTTGTTGTAGCTGTTACAGAAGCACCTACAAGGGGTGCAAAACCTCTTCCAGATGAAGATCCAAGAGAAACGATAATTCCACCTCTTGGAGTTTCATTTACATTAACATCAGTATCATCTGAAATATACTCTAAAGGATCTGTATCTGGTACTGTTATTCCAGAAAAAATAAGAGTTGTTATTCCTACAGTTGTATCTTCTATAATGGTGTAATTTGAATCTCTAAGCAAAGGATTATTATCAGTTACGGGAGATTGATAAATGCTGTTTATAAAAACAAGTCCACTTCCACCGATAGTTCCAATACCAGTAGTATTTGCACCTCCAACTTTTAAATTAAATGTTCTTCCAATTCCAGTAAATTCATCAGAAATATCATCATAAACTTTATTGGTTGTATAATCAGATCTTAAAAATACTCTTCCGGTAAAAGATGATGTTTCAAAATCTAAATTATATTTTGTTTTTGTAATTTGTGGATTTCCTCTTGGAGCATCTGCAAAAACAATTTCTCCGTCAGTAATGTTATAAGCACCCTTATATACTCTAGCAACTGTAGAATCGGTATGAGATGATGGTGAAGAACCTACAGATCCTCTTTCAACTTCAACTAAATTTAAAGAACCAGAATTTGTGATTGGTCCGGAAGCAGTTGTGCCCAACCCAACATTCAATACTCTTACATATTCGTCATCAATTCTAAGAAAATCTAATGGATTAACTGTAGATATTCCACTGAGTGAAATGAAGGTATTTGCTATTCCAATTCCTCCACTATCGTTACCATCTAGAGTATGACTTACTTTTGTAAAAGCAATTGGATATTGAACTAAATCATCAATTGTTATTATTGCCTTACTATTTTCATTTGTCATAGAGAAACTATGAGCATTTCCCTCACCAACAGATGAAAAAGTAACACCAGTTCCATTATTTGCATCAGATTCACTAACAGCAATCTTAAAATTATTTTCATCTACTTTAATCGCATACACTTCTGATGGAAGTTCATCGGAAGAAGTATATTTCATTGCACTAGTTCCAATACCAACAAAAGTTGATTTTGGAATATAAGTTAATTTTTCTCCGGTTCTGAAGAAGTGATTACTGATAGTAAATATTCCAGTTTCTGAATTTAATACAGATGTATCTGAGGGATTAAATGTTTTTTTGAAGATCGGAACATTGTTAATATTTGGAGTAAAGTTCTTCCTATTAATTCTACTGAGATTTGGTGCGTTGTAAAATCTATAATCAATTTCTTCAGAAATTATTCCATATTTTAGGGGATCAGGATCATTTAAATTATCTAATGCGGTGTATAATGATTTACTGAAAACAGATACATCAATATTTCCAGTTTGAGATGCATCTGGATAAAAAGTAATTATGAAATTACCTGCAGTTAAATTTGCTCCAAATGTCCCAATTCCGGTAAAATCATTTATTGATAGAAATGGTCCTTGTAAAATATAAGAATCTGAAGAATCATGAATTGCATATATTTCATGAAGAGCTTTTGAAGTTCCAATACCAATTTCAATCAGTGCTTTTGATGCATTGAATAAGTTCTGATCTAAAGATAAAACAGTTATTGGTGTGGCAGAAAATGTAGAATAAAATTTAGACTCATAAACTGCACTTCTTTCATTTCCCGGAATTTGACCATCAATAATAAATCTATAAGTGCCTACTCCAACTGCAGTAGTTCCAAATCCAACGATTTGAGTTTCAATACTGACATCAGAAGAAATATCATTTTCGAACGATAGTGTTAATAATCCACCAGTCAAATTCGATCCGAATGATCCTATTTGATTACCAGCAAAAGATGAAAAACTGCTAGTATCCGTATAATATTCAGATATGAATGTATCCGTATCATTATGACTTACATATAATCTTACAAAGTTTAATTCCTTTGTAACATCATTTGTAACGATAGTATTTACATATAATGATTTAAATTTATCAGAATCTAATTCCACAATCGTTGTTGATGCTAATCCAGTAATGGTATTATCATAACTTGACAAGTCTATAAATCCAATAGATTCTGTTGTCCCAATCCCAGATGTTTGTGTTATAATATTTTCACCAATAAATTTGATATCATAGTTTGTATTAAACTTATCTTCTGGATTAAATCTTAAAGAAGAAGATCCAAACTCATCTTCAACAATATCAATATCACCGTATCCTTTAGGATTATTTGTATTTGAAAGGGAGGATTTTTCTACAATATAAAAACTGCCATCATCGTTTAAAATGATGATTTCTATGAGTTGAATTTCTAACCTATTTTCACTAGTAATTCTAAATATAAATCTTTGATATTTTTGATTATCGAAATTAATCAAATCAGTAAATGTGGTAGTTTCCGATTCACTATTTGAAAATAATGAACTAATATCATCAATTCTTAACACATCATTTGATATTAATTCGACACTATCAGTCAATTTCAAATTTTCAAATCTAATATATTTTGAAGTTGAATTTACCACATCTACATCAGTAACTAAATCAAGGTTATTGATAGTATCTACTCTTTTTTCATCAACTAAAGAAACTAAGATTGTAGTTGCACTCTCTGGTGGAATATTAGTATCTATTCCTGCCGATACTGATGATGTTATTCCAGTATCGGCAAAGTTACGCATTCCAGAAATATGAACAAGACTATTTACTGGAGAATCTTGTTCAATATATGTCTTAGAGCTTTGAATAGAATATGATAAATTTTGATAATAATCATTATTTGGAGTAACTTGAAAATCTTCACTTAACTTTCCTGTATCAGTTTCCCAACCAATATTTTTTTTATTTGAATAATTAACTTGATAAATTCCAGAATTATCTTCTATTAATGAAATAGTAGCAGTATTTCCGGAGTTTTTTCCTGTAATTACCTCATTTAGAGATAATTCATAAGTTCCTAATAATTTTAAGGAAGTGCCGCTGCTTTCAATTACCTCTAAATCTCTTATGATATTATTAGAAATTATTTTTTCACCAATAAAAAACGATTTATTTTCTTGAATTACTAAGAAAGTGGGATATTTATCTTTATTAATCAAACTTCCAGTTCCATCTTGAATGGTTACAGCAATCCCAGTATTTGAAGTAAGATTTGATATATCAATAGTTACTTTATCATTGATTCCTTTAGTATAATTGATTACAGGGAAAAAAGCATATCCATAATCTTCCGAATTAAATCCATCTCCACCAGTACCTAATTTTTGTATTCCCTCAATGAAAACTTCATCACCAATATCAACAGGTTGAGTTGCAATACCTGTTGTTGGAAATCCTAAAATTGGTGTTTGAATTAAACAAGTAAATATACCCGTATTAGAAGACTCTACTTCACGAATTGTTACTCCATTACTATTATTTGCCGCAAAAATTTTAGTTCCACTGTCCGGAAGACCTGTGGGAAGTTTAACTATATTGATAGAAGAAATTGCTGATCCAGATAAGTTAGCTTCTAAAAATCCAGAATCTATTTTTTCTCCTGTTTTTAAATCTGCAATTCCAATATCAGGAGGACTAACATAACCAGTTCCACCATCAGTGACTGAAATAATTCCAATAGTATTAGAATCTTTAACTTTTAAAATGGGTGAAATATCTGCCGAAGGTCTTAAAGTATTATCAGAAGAATATTCATACTTATTGTTTATTATTTTAATGGATTGTATTTTTCCAACAGATTTGGACTTTAAACTTACAACTAAATTGCTGCCCGCATCAGTTTTGACTGAATCTAGTATAGGTAATTTCTTATAATTTTGGCCGGATGAAATTTTTCTTAGGGTTTTTACGGGTCCACTTGCAGTTAATGAAGTGGTGGAATATTCCAAAACATCAGATTCTGAAGATATGTATGAAGATTTCTCTGAAGATTTGATTAGATTGACATTAAATGTTGTTTCAGCAATTCCTATTACTTCATAAGAATTATTATATATGCTATTAGTATATTTTATCTGAGAGTAATCTTTTACATCAAAATCAGAATTTAATGCTTTACCATTAGATTCTAAAGTATAGTATAGAACCTCTGGAATATCATTATTATAGTTTATTGTTAAAGAAGAAGATCCTGTGGAAACTACAAATGAACTTGTAGATCCTGTAGATACAAATTCATTATTAAAATCATTATCATAATAGATTTTAAAATTATATCCAGTTAAACTAGAATCTGATAAATCAAAAGTTAGATCATTATTTTTGATTGGATTCAATCTTGGATTGATTAGTGATAATTCTTGGGAAGATCCTCCAGTAGAACCGAAACTCACAACCGTTGGCGGATTCTTCTGAGAATCGATATAAGTTTCGCAAAGTTTAATTTTATTTTGATTTACTTTGTAAATATAATATGAATTATTATTTACTGCAGAATTAGTAGAATCTTCATAAAATACTTTATTACCTGTTTCTAAATTATGATTTGGAATAGTGATTTCATTTGTTGTGGTGTTTACTCCTGTAGAATTGAATGTGATTGGATTGATTACAATATTATTAATGTACGATTTATAAATCACACTAACTTCAGTAGAAAGTCCAGATTTTACATCAAGAGTAACAATATCCCCCTGATTGAGATTATGTGGAGTGGAAACAGAAATTGTGGAAGTTATTTTTTGAACATCTCCTAAGATTTGAGAATAATTACTTTCAAATTGATATTGATTATCAACATCATCACCATTTGTATGAAAAAATAGTTCAGATCCTGATATAGAAGTTTTTAAACCAATTAAATTATTATTTTTTCTAACTACAAATAAATTAGTTCCTGATACTAGATTAGAAGTATTGGATCCATCAGTAGATACTTGAATAAGTGATCCAGTAGATGTGTATGTAATTTCTTCATTACTTGTAAAAGGGTTATTTTCTAAGTAAATTTTTTGTGTAGGGATATCTCTAGTAATTGTAATATTTCCAAAATTAAAAGTTACGCTAGTTCCTATTCCAGATATTGTTCCTATACCTAAAGATTCTTTTGGATTAAAAAATACTTTTTTTTGTATTTTAGAATCAAATTTATTTAAAGATTTTGAAATTGTAAATGAGTCTGGAACAAAAGTTACTGCAGTTCCTACTGTGTGAGAAACTCCGGAAGAACCTCTTTCAATTCTGAGAATATTATCATTTTTGTATATATCTAAAATCTTTAAATACTCCGAATCAATGATGATACTACTACCAATAGAAACATCAGGTATTGAAGAAACGTATATTTCAGTAGTAAACCCTGCAGAAGCACTAGTAATCGAAGAAAGGCATCTAGCAGTTGGATAAGAAGGTGTAGTTATTTGAAAAGTTCCATTTAATTCTGTTAAATTTGTTGAAAATCCAGAAATATTGACATAATCTGAGTTTTTTAAATTATGATTTGGTAAAATAGATACTTTAACTTCGTTCGATGATTTCCATGTAAATATAGAATCAAAATAATTCAATTCTGTTGATTCTATAGATGTAATTTTTTTTCCAGAGATCGATCCAACTTCTACATTTAAACCAGATCCTGAAGTATCTTTATCATCAAATATCAAAGAGTCTCCTACTTTATAGTCATTTCCTGGAGATTCGATAATGAAAGACTCTACAACTCCTGATGAAATAGATTCGACAGTAGACCTCTGATTTCTTGCTTCATTTATATCCAAATTAAAGAATTCGTATGTAGATCCATTTTCTGCAACTTTATATGGAAAAGTATTTCTTTGAAGATTAGAATTATTAAAATTAAAAGATTGATTTAAATTATCATCTTTAACTGTCTTTGAATAATACTTATTTCCAATAAAATAGGGAAATGATGGTAAATTTGTCGTGGAATCAATAGTTGCATGATATACATATCTTCCATTTGGAAATTCTACAGTTTTTTCAAATCTACCATTATATTCATCCAAATCCCCAGAATTTTCAAATTTATAATCTTCGACAAAAAATCCACTAGAAAATCCAACTGGTCTATCATCAATATTAGATATATTTGCTTTATATCCAGATTGTAAAGTTTTAATCGAAGAGGTTAAAGAATTTGGATCACTATGTGAAATGTGCCCATAAATTGGATTACCATCATATGCCCATCCAATTAATCCGGATATAGATCCATTTTCGTTGAAAGAAGTTCTAAGATTTTCAAAATATGAAGAAACTGAATATTGCAATTTATTATTACTTTCTTGAATAACTTCACCATTAGTAAATCTAAAGTTATTATCATTAATCGTAAGAGGTCTTACATCTAATTCTAATACTGCATTAGATCCTGATGAAATAACATCGATAGTAGTTGTACCAAAAGTATATCCTAATCCAGAATTTACAACTTTAATTTCAGTTAATTTTTGGGTTGTTGTATCTATAATTGCTCTCGCTTCTGCTCCTGTACCCTCCCCATTAATAACAATATCAGGAGTTGAAAAATATTCTTCCCCATTGTTAGGTACAATAATAGAATTAATCTGACCATTTATTACAATTGGAGATGCACTAGCTCTTTTTCCTGTTTTTATTTCATAAGTTGGTCTATTTTGATAATTTAAAATTGTAGATCCATATCCAGTTCCATTTTCATATACATAAGCATCAATAATACTTCCTCTTACTGATGGTGTTGCAACTAAAGATTGTTTTGTTTGCGAAGTTGTTCCAAGACCTGCAAGTGTATAATCAATTGAAACTGAAATACTTGGATAATTAAAATACTGATATCCAGAACCTGATGACGCAAAACTAACATAATTTTGCCTATCAAAATTTGTTTTGTTTGTTCCTCCAATACCAGCATCACAAATTCTAAATCGATCACTATCAACTTCTAATACATAATATTGATTTTCTGAATTAATTCCTATCGAAGAAGAGTCATATGTATATGTTATCAACTCTCCGTTTTTAAATCCATGATTCTCAAACTTAATGATACTATTCGTAGTAGATATTCCACTAGGATTTACAATTAATTTTCTATTAGTATATCCAGATCCACCATTTAATACTTTTATATAAGATATTTTCTTTTTAGTGGAGGCAGTTCTAAAATTTTGAAATCCTGAAGAAGCACCATCAATGTTTATTTCATTTATTCCTGATTGTTGATCCGATAATGAATTATAAATTTTAATTGATTTATTATTGATAACTTCTGCATAATATGATGCATTATTTTCTAACGTTAAACTTCCTTCTAATTGAATTTCCTCATTTCCATTGGAATTATAAACAATTTCTTCACCATTTAAAAAATTATGATCAGTAGTAAATTGAATAATATTCAAAGAAGTATTGATTCCGCCACCCACAACAGATCTAGATGCATCAAAAATTACAGATCTAGATTCTCTCTTAATTATTGGTTCTAATACTGCACCAAGTCCATTTCCACCACTAATATTAATTGAAACAATTTGGTCCAAATCAAAGTCTTGTTTATCAATAAATACTTTTTCAAATTTTCCACTAACAACTGGTTGAATTTTTGCTGTTGTTCCGGCACCAGTTGATACACTAATATGTGGGGGATTAATTACATCATAATTCTGACCACTCGATAAAACTGATGCTTTTGAAATAGGTCCATAATAAATTTTATCATTTGATTTATAATTATGTATTTCAACACCATTAATTAACATTCCAGTAGTTCCTGGAACAGTTTCTTCTTCACCAGATCTTTGAATATTTTTTTCTAATGGAAATCTTCTCAGTAAAGTTTGTGCTCCGATTTCACGATCTTTTTGAGTAATTAATGTGAAAGTATGTTCTCCAAAATTATTTTCATCGGGAATAAATTCCAAATTATTAGAAGATCCAATAAAAGCAGGAGAGGCAAATAATTTAAATTGTTTTGGATTCTCTAAAATTTCTACATAATAACTACCAGTTTCTAAACCAGCAAAAGGAATTGATTGTGGTTGATAAAATATCCTGTCACCAGTAATAAAAGGAATATCTGTATCAGATTTTATAATAGAGTAAAAACTATTAGTAAGGCCACCCAAATTATCAGTTGTATCAATACCAACTTCTTTAATGTTTTCTTGAATATTCAATCTATAACTTGTAGTTGTAATACCAGATTTAACTTCAGATGGTAAAGAATTTGATGAAACATAATAATAATCATTGTCAGTATAGATGTTTAATACATCGGAAATTACTTGCGAATTACCAAATTCAATTGCAGTTCCATCACTAGAAGCTCTATTTACCTTTCTCCTTATATCATACTTTTGATCCGGTTCAATAGTCGGTTTATTTTCAATCGTCAACTGATTTGAAGTTATATCTACTCCACTAATAAAAGTATTTGATGATGGTAATTCTACTTTACCACCTCTTTCCAAATATTTTAATTCGTCACCAACTTTTAAACTAGACCTGTCTATAGGAGAAGTTAAAACATTAGAATTAGATATTTCATTTCTAGTGCTGGTATTGTATATCCAAGAATTTGCAAAAATTTCTAATTCATTTTTAGAATTATTATTTATTTTTCTTCCCAAATTTTTTACTTTTAATAATTCATCTTCTTGTGCGAATGAATTGTTAAATTCTTTAATGTCACTTGATAAAATACCAAGAATTCTGAAATCTATTACCTTACTTAAATCACCATTTTCATAGGAAAAATAAGTGTCATTAGATCTAATACTTTCACCAATAGGAATACTTGTTACTATTCCAGAACAACCAAAGAATTGATTGACTGATTTGCTGGTATAAGGTATTCTATCTTCATTATAAAAAATTACACCAGACTCATCAAATCCAATTGTAGAGTCTACATTGATAATAGAAGATCCAATACTAACATTATCTAAAACTTTACTATTGGGTGTAATTGTAAAATCACCCTGAACAGAAGATATACCATCATATCCAATGAATAGTTCTAGCTTGTAAAGTATATCTCCACCTCTTTCAAATATTTCTACAGAGGAAACCGCAGCATTTGTATCAGGATCAGTATTTTTTACTATGGTTTGCCCTTCAATGTTTAGTGGATTTGAACCAGGTGTTAAAGACTCTACAATTACAATTTCTCTCCTGATATAGGAAGCATCAGATGGTTTAATTAAGTAATCTTCAAGATTTATAACTCGTGGTGTTTCTCCATAAAGAACATTGAATAATATACGAATAGATTCATTAGTACCTTTTGCCTGATAAAAATCTCTTGCTCTTCTTATAAAATTTCCTGCATCAATTTTCTTTGCAAAAGTTAATTCTTCAAATCCAGGAGTAAATGTAGATTTTATTTTTTTATAAAATTCTTTTAAAAATAAAGAACTTAAATTTTGAATTGATGTTCCAGAACTGTGAGCATCAGCATCAGATTCGGAAAAAATAATCTCTCCTTGCCCAATATTATTTTTATAATCGGTTACACCACTAAATCCGCGAATACAACCAGTAAATGTATTGGTAGTTAAACCTGTATATGTAATAATTTCATTATCAATTTTGAGGAGACCATATTCATTCGGAAATCCTTTTGTACTACTTACTGTAACAATAGTATCTGTTATAGTAATATCCGAAGAAAGAGTAGTACTATCTACAATTACTTCAGGAACTAAATTATCTACCTTTAAATATTGATCAAGATTATCTGCTAAATCTACTGGTCCACTTTGATATTCTTGAGAAATATAGTATTGCTTTAAGAATTCGGATGCATTTGGACTTTCATCCAATATAAAGCTTGGAAGTTGTCCTTCAACAATTTGTTGAATTTTAACTCTAGAATCAAATCCAGTCTGTATCATATTACTGTCTTATTAAATTTCCGTTTGAATAACTTGATGTGTAGAACTCATTAATAAATCTAGTTCCGGATATTTCGTCTCCGGATGCAATTACATCTCTCACTATATTTATTGTGCTTTTAGAAATGCTTAAATTAAGATATAAATCTCTCAACCCAACAACATCATTTGATTCTGGGAATGCTTGAATTTCAATTAATCCATTACTAAGAGATGTGGAAACAATATTTATTGTATTAAGCAGAATTTCACCCTTTTCATAATCGACAGTTCCAGCAGACTTAACTACAACTCTATTATCAACAGATCCAATTGGCTTTACAATTGAAATTGAACCGGTTTTTTTATCAGAATTTGGAATGTCAGTTAAATAAACAGTATCTTGCTCTCCAGAAATCTTAAATCCAGTTGATTTAATATTAAATCCTTCCGAATTTATATGAAAACGATTACCAAAACATAGTTCATACTGTGCAAATACATTTAAAGAAGGTTTTAAATCTCTTCTAATAATAATTTTAGTAATATTTGATGTTATACTAGTATCTGTATTATCAATTATCTGTTGAATTTTACTATATTTTAGTCTACCACCAAACTTATTGATATCTAATGAATTTGAATATGAAGTTAAAGAATCAATTACTCTACTACGTAAATCATTTGGACTTGATGTTTGTGAATAGTTGTAATATACTGAACTGTTAAGTTCAACATAAAGAACTTTAAGATCTACAATCCTTTGATTTATTCCAGAAATAGAATATTGCTTTAAATTTGAGAGAATCATCGATTTATTGAAGTCCGATACAAAAGTACCATTTTTAGGTTTTATACTGATTTGAACTGTTCCAAATTCTGGAGGATCTAATTCTTCACCACCAACGACAGAAACTGATTCAGTTTCTGGATAAATTGATTTTATGATTGCTTCATAATCTCTTGCCGTAACTGCTCTATATTGTGATGAATATATTCTTGGTGCATAATACTTGATTGAGTTAATTGATTCAATTTCAGATCCATTCTGAGCATTTTGAGATGTTGTTACAAGCACTGTTCCAGGATCAATAATTGAACCTGATGAGTTTTCTAAAGTTCCTGAAAAACTAAATGTAGATGCTCCATTGCCATCTCTACCATCTGTAATAATATAATTGGCAGTGATAATTGTCCCATCATTATCTTCACCAAGTTTTTTACCAATTATATCATCACCAAAAATTAATTCATATTTTTCATCTTGTATTTCTCTTAAAAAATAAATTCTTGATTTTGAATCGATATTAAAAATGTTATTGACTTGTGAATATTCAATACCTAGATTTGATATAGAGTTTGATATGTATACCTTTAATGTTGAAGAATCAATAAATGAATTATTTAAAATAAATCTTTGATCAAGAGATCCATCATATCTAAATTTTTTTGTTAAAAATATCCCTTGAAAGACGGTAATATCATTGAAAGATGCGATACCATTTACAACATTTGCGGTAATATCTTCCGGAATTGCAAAAGTGTATGTAGTATCACCAGTAGATCCAGTACAAACAATACCAGCTTTCAAAGTTAAAGTATTTGTATCTTCTGCTGTCGTAACCTCAAATGAAATAACTGCTTTTGCCGAATTTCTAGACCTTGGTAAATATCCTATATTTGCTGCAAGAGAAACGACATTTTCACGAAGAGTTGCAGAATCCAAAAAGGATTCATTAACTATCATATTTGAGTTAAATGCGGTAATATAGGTGTTGTAGGCGAGTGTATCAATTAAAACAGAAAAGTTAGATCCTTCAAAATCAAAATCCGTGAATGTAGAGTTAGCACGAAGATAATCTTTAATTGATGTCTTTATTTGATCAAAATCTAAGTTTGAAAATTGTGTAAAAGGCATTTTATCTTGTCGCCTCTAATAGAAATGAGTACTCTTGTGTTGGAAACTCTTGACCTACGATATCAAAAATAACTGTTGCATTGAATGTGTTTTCATCTACTCGTGGTTCAACATTAACAACTAAGTTTTCAACCCTTTCTTCAAAATTTTCGATGGCAATTTGAATTTGATCCTGAATAATTGATGCTGTACCGAAATCAACAAATTCAAATAGACTTCTTCTTACATCAGAACCTAGTATAGGATTAAAAAACCTTTCTGTCGGAATTGTTTCGACAATATTTCGCACTGCTCGACGAATTGCAGATTCGTTTTTTAATATCTGTAGATCTTTTGTTACAGGATGGGGCACAAAAGACAAACTAATGTCTTTAAATGCCCTTGATATCCTTCTAACTGCCATTGGAAAAGAGTTTTCTTAACTTATTTATACCTTATTCTTGAAGATTTTTCTGACCTTCTTCTAAATCATCATGCATAATCTCTTGAATTACCCTTTCTTCCGGGTCATCATTAGTTTTATGTGGAAGTGACCAGTAATCTGTTGTTAAACTGGTTGTTCCCCATACTTCTCTCATGAATTTTTTATTTCTATCGACTTGTGAATTTCCCATTTTTACTCCTGATTATTGTAATCAGAACTTTTTAAGGGGTTACTATCCCTGTTTTTCTTATTTCAGTCTTCTTCAACTAAAAGATAACGTTCTTTTGCCGTTTTCCAGAAATATTCATCCTCACGACCCATTCCAAGACGATCATTTCCATTTTCAACTTGATAATATTGAGTTGAAACCTTAAAATCTGGCATTTTTGGTTCTACAGGTGTGAGACTATTATCATAAATTCGCAATCTATTGTTTGGATATAGTGCATATTGACCATTTTCAAGTTCAATCAGATTATGTGACTTGTGTTCTGCAGGATTTTCACTTGTAGCCCAATCAACATAGTCAGGATCATGATGATAATTATCAATTGTGCAAATATAAGTTCCTTTCACATTACTATGATCTCTTGTATAACATTCAAAATCCATTGATCCAATAAATTTCTTATCCACCGAGACGACCCCGTAGTCCATACAGTTCCAAAACTGTAGGTTTGGTAAGTTCATATCAGGATCTGGTAGTTCTGGACGAGATAAAAAGGCACTGATAGGCAATTTATCATACATTGCCGCATACTCTGGCAAATAAGTCTCAAAATAAAAAGCACGTCCAGGAATCGATTTGATCGATACCCAGACGCCCTTTACAAATTCTCCATGTCCACTTTGATGATCTGTAAGATATTCTTTACGAACCCATACTTCTTGAGAAGGAAGATTTGCTATTAAACAACTCATTTTTTTCTTCTTGCGTTTTGCGGATTTTTTAGGTGTCAAAATACCTTTACATCGTTTGTCAGGTTTTGACTTACCATTTTTATGTATCCAACGTGCTATTTTAACGTCCTTGACCCCTATAAGCCTTACGCTTTCCATTACGAGAAGTAGCAGCATACTTTGTATGCTTACCAGATCCTTGACGAGATTTCTTAGGCTTACCAGACACAAAACCATCACGAATCAAACCAACCTTAGAACGAACTGCCATAATACTCCTTATACTTTAATGATTTTTGTTTCAAGATCTTGAGGTCTTGGAGAACCTTTCTGATAATACTCTACCGAAAGGTCCTCCATAATATCAAAATATTCTTCCTCCGTCAAGTTTTTATGCAAAACTTTTCCCTGATAGAGAATTGTATATTCTGTCTGATCTTTCATCAGATAACTCTTGTCTTCTCGTGACCAACTCTAATACGAGGATCACACCAAATCTCAAATCCTGCTGAGATTGCATCCAGACAGAAACTTACATCCTCTCCACACATGTCCTGAACCTCTCCAGACTCAAAGACTTGCATCTTGGGTGCAAACCATGGATACTTCATTTCAGTGTGCTCAAAGACTCCGTGCTTAATCAATAACCACCCAAATCCTGTATAGTCTACAGTGAACGGCTTACGACGCTTTGAAATACTCTCAATTGTTTCATGATTCATGACTCCACCATTGTTACGAAAGTCATCTTCTTCTAACCAATGTGCCACGGATGTTGTCTTTCCATCTTCAGTACAATACCATCCAGCAGCAATGTCTTGATCCATCAAAACCAGTTGATAGAATTTTTCAGTATTGAAAACAATATCACTATCAATCCATAATTGATAATCATACTTCAGTTTTCCATCCCAGGGAATCTGATCCGGTCCTCTGAGAACATTTGCTCCAAGGCACTTGCAACGTGCAAAATTGACCATTGAGGAGTAATCTTGTGAAATTTGAATGCTTGCTCCTGCTTGTACCAAATCGAAACAAAGTTGTACAAAACTTTTGAGATAAGTATAAGATACTCCTCTACCAGGTAGGCAAAAAACAATAGCCTTACCCTTTATCATTTCTTTTGCTCTATCGTAATCCCATTCTGATTCAGTATTATCAGACTTTTGTGGAGTCTTTGCTTTTACAGTAAATCCTTTTGCCATAATTCAGTGTCGTTACTTCAGTATCATAACACTCTATCTATAATCAGTCAATATCACGAATTATAATACAATCATTCTCAACCTCGATGTTTACTTCTACTCCCTCATACCATCCCTTCTCATCACAAATCCACTCGGGAATTTTTATATAGTGCTCCCCACTTATTGGATCGATCTCTATGGTCGTGAAATTTTCCTGCGGATTTTTTTCCATCTCTATATTTTTTATTCTCGATTTTATATATGAATTTTTAAATATCGAACCTTTTTGATGATTTTTTTATACTCGGATTTTTTTTATGGACTGTAAAAAAAACTTTGAATTTCATATTTAAAGGTCTAATTGGGTCGTTTATAGCTTAGGGAAGTTAGGGGTTTTTATATACGGGGGGGCATCACGCACGG
>JGI10211J14876_10000014_pt1 | contig 55786 bp, 46 predicted proteins | sample Etolagsediment_FD_14876 | JGI IMG/M metagenome (IMG submission 14876)
CGGCTCGAGCGGCTGTCAGTTAAATTGCACGGCCTGCGGGCAGATTTGTCCGACCGCAGCTATCAGGCCGATTAAGCTTTCGGAAAAACTTGGACGCGATGAGTTCGCCGAGGCAGGGCCAATAAAAACAGGCACCGCATTTATTGACCGCAACAGGTGTCTGCCGTGGGCGATGGATAAACCCTGTATTGTGTGCGAGGAAAACTGCCCCCTCAGCCCAAAGGCGATTTATACCCGCGAACACTTTGAAACAGTAAGGGATGGCATCTTTACTGTGAAAAAAGCCACAGATAATAAAATAGAAACTGTTGAAAACAACCTTTTGCTTGACAAATTTGCTACCGGAGACTATTATTGTATTGTCGAAAGTGGCCGACGCAGGAAAATCACAGCGAACACGGAAAATTCAATAGAAATTTCCGGCGATGAGAAGTTCGAAAAAATCCCCACCCAGGACAGTAAAATCAGGGTTCAGGTGCGGTTGCAAAGGCCTTATGTTGATATTGAAAAGTGCGTTGGCTGCGGAATTTGCGAACACGAATGCCCCGTCAGCGGTAAGAGAGCTATAAGAGTCTCTGCCGAAGGCGAGACAAGGAGCATTGAAAGAACGCTATTGCTTAAACGCCGTTAGAAATGGGATGTCAGGGATATCTGCCTTGATTTCTAACGGGGTAAACATTAATCGTTTTTTGGAGTTTTATCTGATGAAAGAAAAACAAAACAAAATCAATAGAAGAAATTTCCTCAAGACAATTGGCGCAGCGGGATTGGTCCCTACTTTCACAGGGGCGAGAACCGTCTTCGCTTCGGCCAAAACACCAGCTGGTCCAGGCGTGCCGGTTTCCATTGACCCAAATGCCCCCAAAGAAGCGCAAAAGCCCAAGTTTCCGCTCGTGCCGAAACGCAAGTTGGGAAAGTTGACCGAGTTAGACAAGGCGGGAAAAAAGGTGCCTGTTAAGGTAGCGTGCCTGGCTCTTGGGATGATGTTCGACGCTTTTGAACAACAGCTTGTTTTGAGAAAGGCGATTCAGTATGGCGTTACTTATTGGGATACGGCACATTCTTATAATGGCGGAAACAGTGAGCTTGGTGTAGGCAAATTCCTCGAGAGGTACCCAAAGGTGCGCAAGGAAATGTTCATTGCCTCCAAGGCATCGCGTACAAGAACAATAGAGGATGTAGAACACCGGCTGCAAACATCTCTTAAAAGAATGAATACAAATTACATCGACTTGTATTATCTGCACGATATCGAAAGCACCGAGCGCTTGACCGATGAATTGCGCGACTGGGCCAAAAGTGCCAAGCAGCGCAAGCTGATTCGGTTCTTCGGCTTTACCACGCACAGGAATATGGCCAAATGTCTCGAGTTCGCAGCCAAGCTTGACTGGATTGACGCGATAATGACAAGCTATAACTTCCGGCTGATACATGATGAAAAGTTGAACGCTGCGATTAACGCCTGTCACAAGGCGGGCATAGGCCTTATCGCTATGAAAACGGTGGGGAAGGGCGCTGCCGCGAAGGAAATCAAAACCGAAGAAGAAAGAAAGCTTGTCGAGCACTTCCTCAAGCGAGGTTTTACCGAGGGACAGGCGAAGATAAAAGTCGTTGCGCAGGATAAAAGATTCAGTTCGGTTTGTGTAGGAAGAGGGAACGTTAAAGAATTAGATTTAAATGTAGCCGCTGTGCTCGATAAGACCAGACTCACCCGCGCGGATATGAAGGTTTTCACAGAATACGCCCTGGCGACCTGCAACGGTTATTGTGCCGGCTGTGCGGAAATCTGTGACTCGGCTCTTGCCGATATGCCGTATGTCAGTGACATTATGCGCTACCTGATGTACTATAACAACTACGGCGAGCGGGATAACGCCAGGAAACTCTTTGCCCAAATTCCCGGTAAGGTAAGAGATAAGCTGCTCAGCACAGATTACAGTCTTGCAGAAGCTCGCTGTCCCCAGCGTATGCCAATAGGCAGTTTGATTGCCGAAGCGGTCAGCAAGCTGGCCTGAGCTAATTGGTTATTGACTCAAGACTGTTTGATATCTTGAGATTGCCACGGCCTGCTTCGCAGGCCTCGCAATGAACTTAAAACTGTCTCTTTGTCATTGCGAGCGAAGCGAAGCAATCTGAAAATTCCGATAAGCGGGCTGTGCTCTCTTACTATCAAGACAACACTTACGGCAATATTCAATTCCTCAGGCGGTCAGTTTAAGTTGTTGATTATTTTCTACTGATTATTTTTAACATCTCTTTCGGCAATCAGTTACTAATCTAACGACGCAAAAAAAATCGGCGTTTTTGCGTAACATAACCACTGCATTAACAAACACTTATGTCACGAGAAAGGCGATTTTTCTTGCTTTTGGGCACCCCTTTGGATTATAATAAGGCCAAGATAGGAACGCCTGCTTGTGCTGGCAGGGATAAATTGTTCTGTTTTTCCCTGAGGGGTGATGAAGAAATTTTATTACGAAATCTGGCTTCCGTTTACAGTTACAAAAAGGCGGATTCTAATTCTGGCAATTGCAAGTTATATTGCCTTTTGTTAGGAGCCGTTTGGCTCTTGTCTTTCGGCGACCGCTCACCTTCGGGCGGTTTTTTTATGCGCCGTGGTTTCGTTAGACATTTGACATAATCAGGAGTAAAATTAAGCTTGTAATAGAATAACCGGCTAAAGGTCATTGTATAAAATGAATGAAATAATAATGCATCCAATTGGAATAATTCACTCTCCATATAAAGAGAACGCGGATATCCCCATACAGGGAATTTTTAAAGGCGACGCAGAGGCGTGGGTTGAATTAAAACAAGAGTATGTCGATGGGTTGAAAGACCTGGATAAATTCAGCCACGCGATAATACTATACTACTTCCATAAGTCGCAGAGAGAAGAAACACAGGGCCAGCCATTCTTAGAGCAAAATAAGCACGGCATATTCGCAATAAGGAGTCCGCATCGGCCCAATCATATAGGGCTTTCCATTGTAAAAATCAAAAAGATAGAGGCAAATAAACTGTATTTTACGGAAGCGGATGTGTTAGACCAGACGCCCGTTCTCGATATAAAACCTTACGTCAAATATTTCGATAGCAGAGACAATGTTAAATGCGGCTGGCTGGACAAACACTTTAAAGACGGCAACATCCCGAACGGAACTACGTTACGGTGATAAAAACGGATTTGCTCACTGAGTTTAATCGCGAGTTTTTTTCTTTTCTGCCAGGTATTCGTTCATAGCAGCGGCGGCGATTCTGCCCTGGCCCATTGCGAGAATTACAGTTGCGGCGCCGAGGACGATGTCCCCGCCGGCATAAACGCCTTCCATTGAGGTTTTGCAGTTTTCGTCAACGACGATATTTCCCCATTTGTTAAACTCCAGGCCCGGCGTGGTCTGGCGAATCAGCGGATTTGCAGCGTTGCCGATAGCTATAATCAGAGTGTCAACGTCGATTATAAACTCTGAGCCTTCGATGGGAATAGGCCTTCGCCGGCCGGATTCGTCCGGCTCGCCAAGCTCGTACTTGAGACACTCGATAGCGGTTACGTGGCTGTTTTCATCGCCTATTACTCGTTTTGGACTTTGCAATATGTGAAATTCGATGCCTTCTTCCTTTGCGTGATGGACTTCTTCAATTCGGGCGGGCATTTCCTTCTCACTTCTTCGATAAACCAAATAGACCTTTTCGGCGCCAAGCCGGACGGCTGTTCTGGCGGAGTCCATAGCGACGTTGCCGCCACCGACAACGGCGACTTTCTTTGAGCGCAGGATTGGCGTGTCCGTGCTTTTTCCGAAGTCGTAGGCCTTCATAAGATTGGAGCGTGTGAGGTATTCGTTGGCGCTATACACCCCGACGAGTGATTCTCCTTCGATACCCATAAACCTCGGCAGCCCTGCCCCTACGCCGATATAGACTGCGTCGAAGCCGTTCTCTTTCATCAGTTGCTCGATGGTCCTTGTTCTGCCGACGATAAAGTTGCAAACGATTTTGACGCCCATCTTGCTCAGGACATCTATTTCTTTTTGGACGATTGCCTTAGGGAGTCTAAATTCCGGGATTCCATAAACCATCACGCCGCCCGTCTTGTGAAACGCCTCGAATATAGTGACATCGTGGCCGGCTCTTCTGGTATCCGCGGCGGCGACGATACCACCGGGGCCTGACCCGATTACGGCGACTTTCATTCCCGTCTCTCGTACAACGGCCGGGATGCTGTCATTATTTTGGTCGAGGTCGGCCACAAACCTTTCCAGTCGGCCAATTGAGACGGCTTTCGTTGCGTCCTTAAATTTTAAACCGACAGTACACGTTTGCTGACACTGCACTTCCTGGGGGCATACTCGACCGCAAACGGCGGGCAGAAGCGAGTTCTCTTTGATGATTGCAAGGCCTTTCTTGAAGTCACCCTCAGCAATTGCAGCTATGAAATCCTGTATCCTTATCTGCACAGGACAGCCCTTAATGCAGGGAGCGTTTTTGCATTGCAGACAACGCATTGCTTCTAGGCGGGCACCGGTTTCGGTATAGCCGGTCGCTACCTCATTGACATTTGTTCTTCTCTTGATGGGGTCCTGCTCAGGCATATTCTGCGGAGGGATTTTGTATCTGTCGGCGGGTTTGAGTTCGCCTCGCTTGTGCTTGTCCAGAAGTTGTTGTAAAAGTTGTTTTCTTTCTTCTTCCGTCATAGTTTGAACATTTGGTATTTAAATTTGTTTCGGATTTACTGCTTCGGATTTCGAGTTTTATCGAGTCCTATTTTGCATCGGTGTTTCTTATACTGTTCGTAGGCCTTTTGTTCGTGGTCTTTATAGGTGTCCAGTCTTTTCATCATCAAATCGAAGTTGACCTTATGGCCGTCAAACTCCGGCCCGTCAACGCAGACAAATTTTGACTGCCCATCGACTTCGACCCTGCAGCCGCCGCACATACCGGTACCGTCAACCATAATCGTATTGAGCGAGACCTGTGTGGGGATGCCAAATTGCTTCGTAACCTCACAGCAGAACTTCATCATTATCGTCGGGCCGATTACAAATGCCTGGTCCGGCTTAGGTTCGCGCTGGCAGAGTTCTTTCAGCGGTTCAGTTACCAGGGCCTTTCGCCCGTACGAGCCGTCATCGGTTGTAACTATCAGCTCGTCGGAAATTTGGGTGAATTCATCTTCGAGAACGAGCAGCTCCTTGTTTCTCGCTCCGATTATTGTGATAACTTTATTGCCGGCTTCTTTCAACGCTTTTGCAATGGGCAGCAGGGGGGCGTTGCCGATTCCCCCGCCGACGCAAACCACCGTGCCAAAATTTTCTATATGGGTCGGTTTGCCCAACGGCCCGACTACGTTAATGATTTCGTCGCCTGCGTTCATATCAGCTAATTCGGCGGTGGTTTTGCCGACACGCTGCCAGATGAGGCGGATAGTGCCCCTTTGCTCGTCGGCATCGGCGATTGTCAGAGGAATGCGCTCAGCGTACTCATTGTTTATGCTGATAATGACGAATTGGCCCGGCTTTCTTGCCTGTGCAACGAGCGGGGCCTCGATTTCGGCAGTGAAAACGTCTTTGCTAAGCTGCCTTTTGGATACAATTCTGTGCGGCACTATATTATTCCTTTACCTCAAAACGACTTAAAAAGATAGTTATATACTTGAGAAATTATTTGTCAAGGTGCGATTGTTGTACTGTTGGCCCTAATTTGTCCTGCCCGCCGGAGGCCAAGGCCGGTTATTTCCCACTGGCGTAATTAAGATTCGAACGTATTTTTCAGGGCTGGCTATTGCGTGCGGTCCGGATGCAATCCCAAAAACGGCAAGATAGGGGATTGTCAAAGATTACTCCTGTCATTTAGAAAGGACGTTGAATCTGACTTAAAAAAGACTGCGCCCCCTGCACCGAGAATCACAGTATCTATTGTAAACACGTCAGCAGGATTATGTTATTGCTACATCAACTGATGTGGGTATTTTCACGGTTTAGCTGGAGAATGTATTTGATGACATCCTTTATGCTGATAATTCCGACGAGTTTTCCTTTTGACGTGATGGGAACTCTTCTGAAAACGTTCTTTTTCAAGAAGTCACAGACGTCGAGCAAACCTTCATTTTCTTCAAAGTAAAGCGCAGGTTGTGTCATAAAATCGTTGACTGTTTTTGCTCCATACTCCTCAGGAGTATGGAGCAAATTTATCATATCTTTTTCAGAAAGAATCCCCAGCAAACTCATATCATCTTCAACCACTGGTATTCCGGATATGTTATATTTAGCTACAAACTCCATAGCTTCATATATTGGCGTGTCTGTTTTTACGGTAATGACGTCTCTTGTCATAATATCTTTAGCCTTGGTTGTATCCATCGGATTCTCCTATGAATATGTAATGCGAATTAATTTTGTCGAAAGACGCCGGTCTGACATCGGTGCGGTTCCCAAATCCTTTTGCAAAGCTGATGAGACAGTTCTCCGTAAGTCCGCTTGGGGACGCCTTGCGGCGGAGTCCCTATGACAGCTGGTTACCTGACGATTGCCTTCCAGCCCTGATTAAGTTCTTCCATCAAGGTGATTACTTCACGAATCATTTGAGGGTCACGTTTTATGCTGGCTTCGGAGAGGCGATTATTCATAAAAAGATAAAGCTTGCGAAGGTTAGCGGCTATTTCACCTCCGGCGTCCGTATCCAGAACAGCATTGAGCTCATTAATTATATCTTGAGCCCTGTTTATGTATCTGCCCTTTGCTTCGTAGTTATCCGCATCCAGTTCCTTGATGGCCAGTTTCATAAACTTGATTGCGCCCTCGTAAAGCAGGACGATGAGCCGGCCTCGACTCTGTGTGGTTACTGCGGCATCCTGATATGCTGCGACTCCTTTCATTATATCACTCCGTTCATATTTTTCAGACCCTGATTACAGCTTTACAGATTCCTGTTCCAGCACAGATTGAGCCTCCGTAAGGAGTTCCCAGGACTTAATTTTGCAGGAATAACAATTGCCGTTATGAGACTTCACGGTGCTGCTCTCTTGCCTGTGTGTTTAACTTATAGGGAGATGACTGCTGGTTTGCGCCGCAGTCATCTCCCCCAACGGTCCGTTCATTCATTCGGATAGTGCTATTTCTATCTTAGCAATGTCAATGCCATCTGAGGTATTGCATTGGCCTGTGCCAACATACTGACACCGGCTTGAGCCAGCACCTGGTTTCTGGTCATCGCTGCCATTTCGGTAGCCACATCGACATCCGAAATACGTGATTCGGCTGTCATCAGGTTCTCAACCTGATTGTTAAGAACCGATATGGTGCTTTCCAGACGGTTCATCTTGTAACCGAACTTGGCACGAGCGGTATCTTTGGTGCTGATTGCGGCGTCCATAGTTGCCAAAGCTGAGGTGGCCGCGCTTACAGTACTGATGTCTGCCGCATTGATGCTAAGACCACTCTTTGTCAAATTGCTGCCGGCGATGGTAATATTATCATCTTCCTCACCGAAGCGGATTGTTACGGTAGCAGAATCATCGAGCATCGTCATGCCGTTAAATGCGGTTGATGTTGCGATACGGTCGATTTCATTGGCCATCTCGTCGAACTCGTAATCCATAATTGTTCGCTGGGCAGAAGAATATGAGCCGGTAGAGGCCTGTTCAGCCAACTGTTTCATACGCACGAGTGCAGTGTCGATTGTTGCCGTAGCACCCTCCATTGTCTGCAGCATACTAATGCCATCCTGGGCGTTTCTGGCACCCTGCTGGAGAGTGGCAATCTCGCCACGCATCAGCTCACGGACAGCCAGGCCGGCTGCGTCGTCCTTTGCACTGTTGATGCGCAGGCCGGATGATAGCCTTTCGATCGATTTGGCCAAGGCATCATAGCTTACCCCCAAGTGTCGAGCAGCATTTGCCGCCATAATGTTGTTCTTAATTGCTAACATATTTTTGACTCCTTAAAAAATAGTAAACCAATTTTTGCCCTGTCAGACCCGGTTTGCTTTCTCGCACCGAGCACATCGTAGAGGTTTTCTTTCACTGGGTTTTATCGGCTAAATCAGGAGGAACTTAAGGGGTTTTTTGTGCAGGATAACCGGAAAATCGTTGGACCGGTAATATTGGTGTGTAAACACTTATATTGCGAGTGAGTTGATAAAGATGACGAAAAAATCGAAGAAGTTTTTAAAATTCTGTTCGATTCAGCTCCGTAAGTTCACAAACAAATGCTCCGGCTGTTGCAGAAGTGCTCTTAAGCAAATGTTTTAGAACAAAATATAGTTCTCGCCCGGATTGGCCTAAGCAAGTACGGTTAAGGCAATTTCAGATACGGCAGTAACAAGTTATGCGGAAACAGGAGGGGCAATCCGGCAAAAAGACGCTGATTCATCGTCGTTTCCAGAAAGTTCTACCGGCAAATTAGACTTTGACAGAATAGCATAGGGGTCATACTATGTGATGAGTAGTAAGAGAACAAAATCTTATACGTTCAAATGGGAGACTGGCGTTGTTACCAATCAACGACAGAGAGAAGGAAAACAATGCACTAAACAGGAAAAGCTGCAGGGACACCAGACAAATGCCTTCCATCAGCTCTCTGTCCGGATTGACTGTTGATAAAGCTCTGGACCTCGCATTTTCCCACTACGACTTCGGACGTCTGCCGGAGGCCGAACAACTCTGCCGCTTAGTCCTTCAGAAAGTTCCCGGCCAAGTTGACGCGTTGCAGTTGCTTGGCACGGTTCTTAATCAAAGAGGTCAATATGCCGAAGCGGTACAGCTCCTCGGCGAGGCCGTCAGACAAGCACCGGGGCATGCCCACCTCCATAACAATCTGGGAATAGCACTGCATCGACTGCAAAAGCTTGATGAGGCCGTTTCGGAGTTCAGGAGGGCGCTTGAGATTCGACCGGATTTTGCAAAAGCTCACAACAACCTCAGCGTTGTGCTGATGAAGCTGGGCTGTATGGATGAGGCAATAAGCGCCTGCAAAGAGGCAATCCGCCTGCGGGGTGATTTCAAGGAGGCATACAACAATCTCGGGCTGGCACTGAAGAAAAAGGGAGAGCTGCAAAAGGCGGTGGCATCATACGAAAAAGCGGTAAGTCTTGAACCCGAATATGCCGAGGCCCTGAGCAATCTCGGTATAGCGCTGATTGCTCAAGACAGACTAAAAGAGGCGGCTGGAAAACTGGAAAAAGCAGTGAACCTGGTCCCGAATTCGGCTGAATTCCGCAATAATCTGGGGGTTCTCTATAACCGGCAAGGCCGTTTTGAAGAGGCCGTCGCTGCGAGCGAGGAGGCCATAGCTATGCGCCCGAACTTCTTGGAGGCATACAACAATCTCGGTACTGCATTGATAGAACTTGGCCAATTCCGCAAGGCAAACGCCGCCTTTGAAAAGACTGTTGCAATTGACCCTGAATGTGCAGAGGCGCGTCACAACCGAGCGCTCGTCCTGCTGCTGACCGGTCAGTTCGAGGAGGGATGGCGGGAATACGAATGGCGTTGGCGAAGTGAAGGTTTTTCCACACCTCTGCGACCCTTCCCTCAGGGATGGTGGAACGGTTCTGCGGAAGGCGTGGGAAAACTGCTCGTGTGGGGTGAACAGGGTATCGGCGATGAAGTGCAGTTTTCAGGGCCCATTCGATATATAGCGTCACAGGGAATTGACGTGGTTGTTGAATGTGACCGGCGCTTAGTGCCGCTTCTCCGGAGAAGCTTTCCTGAGACCATTGTTCTTGAACGAACCAACCCCCCATCGCCATTGTTAAAGGACCCGTCAATTACCCATCAGATTCCAATGGCCTCTATCCCGCAGGCACTGGGATTGTCGCCGAATTCTATGCCCTTTAAGAATCCATTTATGGTTCCTGACAAGGAGAAACGCGACCGATTTCGCAACGAATACAAAAGGGATAGAGATTATGCACTTGTTGGTATAAGCTGGAGAAGCGGGAACAAACAGGAGGGACTGAAAAGGTCCATTGGATTGGAGTATTGGGGCCCTATATTGAAGGTCATGGGGACGCGCTTCGTGAATCTGCAATACGGTGAATGTTCGAGGGAATTGGAAGCGGCCTGTAACCAATTCGGCGTGGAGGTTCTGGAGGATAAAAAGGTTGATACTCTAAGGGACCTGGAAAGTTTTGCCGCCCAAATGGCTGCGCTGGACCTGGTAATCTCTGTGGATAATTCAACGGTTCACTTCGCCGGAGCCCTGGGGGTCAAGGTGTGGGCCATGTTGCCTACGGTGCCGGACTGGAGGTGGGGACTTGAAGGCGAAAGGACTTGCTGGTATCCGACCATGCGCCTGTTTCGGCAGGAGCAGAGGGGAAAGTGGGAACCGGTTATTTCAAGGGTCGCCCAAGAACTTACTTCGCTGGTCAACGCGAATGAAGTTCGGTAATTCAACGTCATCATAAACAACTAAGCAGGACGATTTCCCTGTTTTTCGATGAAGAGCTATTTCTTGTGGTTCATCTGGATTTTGGGTAGGCGGCGCGTCGCAAATGGGAAAACAGACAAATTAAGCTGTGACTATTCGACAAGCATCAAAGCAGTTCGTAAGCTGTTCTCAACCTGATTTTGATAGAGGGTAGCATTTTGGGACGTGGCTATGCCAGCATGTCTATGCGGTTGTCAGTAATTTGCACCTGCGGTTCTAAAATATCCGGATGACTGTCATCGTTCGTCGCCCATCCATTAGCAGTTGTATTATGCGGATGGTTTCCTTCGGAGAAAGTTTGCGGCTGGTACGAGCCGTCCCGCAACGATTGGTCTTTATAAGCTGGTTGCTCTGATTGGTCTGTTAATACAACTTCGAGTCGCTTTATCGGGATGCCTGAATCCTGAAGGTTTCGGATTATCTGTGGAAGGGCGTGCTCAATCTCGTATCTGGTTTGTGCCTTACTAACTTCCAATAAGCCGGTGATTTGGTCTTCCTGTTCCTGAAATCTTACAAAAACCTTTCCGAGCTCCGGAGGGTTGAGTCGAATGGTGATTTGCTGATCACCCTGGCGTAAGGAGCTGTGGATGTGCTCCTGAATCTGTGTGCCGATGTTTGTAGAAACATCATCGGTCGAAACGCTATCGGCGGTCTTTGTGGCTTGGGAAGAGAGGAATGATTGCTCTGTAACGGGCGTTTGGGCGGTATTGTGGAAAGGTATTTGCTCGAAATCTGAATTGGCGTTATTCTCGGCGGCGGAGTTTCCATGGTCTTTCGTTTGGCCGGTACACACCTGGACCTGGGTCGTGTTCAACTTCTGGAGGATAGAATCGTCTGAGGCATTGTTCCCGGCGGGCTGGGGCTTTTTGCCACTGCCGGGCGATGATTCTGAGAGTATTTGAGCGGGTTCGCATTTTGCAGCGTTTTGCGAGACAGTGTCGTGATTTTGCTGACCAATATCCGTTTTGTTGTCGGCTTGTTTCTCGGCGGTCAATGCGAATTTTTCCGGCACCACCGACATTTTATGCTGTATTTGAGAAGTGTCATTTTCATGCACGGATAATTTAACATCCAATATAGCTGTTTTTTCGTCACCAGTAGTTGTTTTACTGATAGTATTTGGGGCTTCGGTAGTCAATTCTTGAGCCCCCTTGTCTTCTGTCGAAGACAGAAAAGGGGGCTGGTTGGTAAGGTTTTCTGTGGCGACGGGTGTTTTATCCGATGCTTGTATTTTTCCTGCGTTTTCGGCTTCCCCAGCTTGAGTATTGACAGCGAGCATATTACTGGAGCTGTCAGGTGGAATGGTTTTGAGCCCAGCTTGGCCCTGGTCAATAGTTAGCAAAAGTTCGTTTTCGGTTTCTGGTTTTGGGGATGTCAACTCGCCGGACTCTGTAGCGGCTGAGTTGAGGGCTTGAGAGAGAACAAGGGGCGATTTGTGGGTCTGTGGTGTAGCGGTTAACTCGGTAAGCTTATTTGGGGTTTTTACTGCTTCTGGCTGCTGGCAGAGGTTATCCATTTTTGCAGCAGTCCCTTTGCCGGAGGGCACAGAGACAATTGCCAATTCCTGAGTTGGTGCCGGCTGTTCCGGATTCGCGGCTGGAACGGACCCAGAAGTTGAGTCCTTGGTTTTGAATTCTGTTTTATCTTGACCTTCCTGGGGTGTTTGTGATGCTATTTTCTCGCGAAGCGCATGACGAAAGTTTTGTGGCTGCTCATTGGCGGGCTCAATTCGGGCAGGAGCGCACTTATTATCGGTCGTTGTTGCTTCGGGATGATTGGCCGAAGATAAGCCATCAGCCGGGGTTGGGACAGACTGGTTAGTATTTGGGGTTGCTGAGGGCTTTGATGAAGCTGGGCCGGCGCCCACCCCACCTGCGAACATACTCTCAACTGTCAACATATCAGTACTCATACAATAATCCCACAGCAATTGCTGTACCAGTATTTAAGGGCGGACTTACTACAAACGATAAGTACTTGTTAGCGTGGAACTTATGAATACTAAAGAATAGATATTGATTGAAAAATGTGTCTCTATAGGTGGTTGTTATGGAGAAACATTCCCAAGGTCAGGAAAGAATTTCCGTTTTGGATTTTAGAGAAGCTGAAAGAGTTAGTGAGCTCGTTTAGATGTAAAAAAAGGCATCCTTTTGTATAGAATCCTGACGCTGCTGCTGTCGGCTGAACGGGCAATTATTTTAGGTTTTGGCGGTTTTTCGCACAAGATAGCTGCTTAACAGACTGAAAGCGGCTGGCTTTACGTATCTGGCACGATTATTGCTAATCCTTTGTGAGCAGACGAAGTTCGTTTTTGCGCGGAAATATTGGAAATCAAAAATGGCCAAGACAAGCAGCATAGTAGATTTTCTCGAAGCCGGCATAAGAGCAGAGAATCTTCGACAAAAGGCAATCGCCAGCAATATTGCCAATATCAAGACTCCGGGATACCGCAGGATTGATGTCAAGTTCGAAGAGTTACTTGCCAAGGCTTTGGGTTCGTCCGGTGCAGCTGACCTTAGTGAAGTCGAGCCGCAGATACATCAGCCCAAGCAGACGCCGGTGAAATCAGATGGCAATGATGTGAACCTGGAGGTTGAGGTGGGCGGTATGGTCAAGAATACTCTTCGGCACAAGGCATATATTCGGCTGCTCGGCAAAAAGTACAGCCAGATTGAATTAGCGATTAACGTAAAATAGCGATTCTTCGTTAGTTGCGCGTGTTTCGTAAATTAGACAACGGCCGGAAAGAAGTGAGAAAGGGGTAGAACAGATGGAAGTTAACAATAGCTTTGGTGCTGTAGATATAGCGATTTCGGGGCTGCGAGCACAGGGCAAACGTATGGAAGTGATTTCATCGAATGTTGCCAACGCCCGCACAACCGACGCTGGTAAGGGCGAACCATACCGCAGGCTCGAAGCGCTGTTCAAAACAAAAGGTGATGGCATCAGTGGTGTCAGCATAGACGAGATAGTGCAGGATATGAGCGATTTCCACAAGGTTTTAGACCCCGGTAACCCTAATGCGGACGAGCAGGGGTATATAACAATGCCTAACGTGAACACGCCGATAGAGATGATGAATCTAACCGTTGCAACACGGGCCTATCAAGCCAACGCAGCGATTCTCAAACGTTACCAGCAAATGGTAGAAACCACACTCGAGTTACTTCGATAATCAAGGTGAAAGAGGATGATTAACCTAAATGCCAATGTAGGTTCGGTAGTACCCAAGCCCAATATATCTATGCCCAAGGCGGGCGGTGGCACTGCGAAAAAATCAGACTTTGCCGATACTATTAAGGCCGTCGAGAAACATATATCCAAAGTTGATGACCTGCAACATTCCTCAGATATGGCTATAAAGGATTTGTTGACCGGCAAAAATGGGGATATTACTTCGGTGGTCTCGGCGGCGGCTAAGGCTGATATAAGTTTCAAATTGCTTGTGGGTGTTAGAAATAAATTAGTTGAAGCCTACAAACAAACTATGAATATGCCATTATGATTGATTATTGATTATTTTCACCGTCTTTTCAAATTATCAATAATCAATTAATGAAGGGGTTTAATGAGCTTTTTCCAGAAGATAAGGGCAATTTGGCAAAATGTAAGTCTGATTCAGCGGGCTTTGCTGATTGCTGTTGTTCTGACGTTTATTATTGTCGGTGCGCTGCTTACTCGCTGGGCCCGCAGACCCGATATGCGAATGCTCTATCAGGAGCTTGCCCCTGAAGAAGCGGCCAAGGTTACGGAGAAAATCAGCGAAAGGGGCATAGCGTATGAATTGCGAAGCGGCGGGACAAACATATATGTCCCAAAAGGAAAGGTTTATCAGCTTCGTCTGGATATGGCAAGAGAGGGGCTTCCTGCAGATGCTCAGGGCGGTTACAAGATATTCGATAATGAAAAACTCGGTGTGAGTCCCTTTGTTCAAAATGTTAACCTCAAGCGGGCACTACAGGAAGAACTTGCCAAGAGTATCCAAATGATAGACGGCGTGATTCATGCGCGGGTCCATATAGTAAGCGCTAAGCAAACGCTGTTTACATCTCAAGGGCAGAAAACAAGTGCTTCTGTGGTTCTTCGATTAAAGCCAGGTTATGAATTAACTACCCTGAACATAGCGGCGATTACCCACTTGGTGGCCGGCAGTGTTGACGGACTCCAAGCCGAAAATGTAACCGTAATAGATAGTCAAGGACGTCTTCTTTCGCGCGAGTCGGACAAGATTGTGGACAATGGTGCCGGTACCGTTCAGGATTACAGAGAGAGAGTGGAGCAAAATCTGGCAGACAAGGTTGAAGATATGCTCACGGCTGTCTTAGGACTTGGCAGGGCAACGGTAAGGGTCAGTGCAATTATTGATATGACAAGTAGTAATCTCGTTACAGAAACGTACGACCCAAGCAAAAAGGTGACTACGAAAGAAGAGATTAAAACTAATTCTGAAAAGAAAGGCAGTACTGCTGGGGCTGAGGGCAAACCGGCTGGACCGGGCGATACAAAAACAGACGAAACGGTAGTTACCGAATACGCGGTAGGCAAAACTGTAGAGCAAAAGGTTGATTTGCCAGGCGACATAATATCCCTATCGGTCGCGGCTGTTGTTGACCTATCACCGGCTGATGCTAACGAAGCAGCCGGCGCTGAGACTGCGAAGATAATGGAATTGGCGGAGGTGGAAGAACTTATCAAAAATGCGCTTGGTCTTAAGGAGACAGACTCACTTAAGGTAATTGAGGCCAGGTTTCATCGTCCGCTTGAAGTTCCGGTTGAGGAAGAGCCGTCTGTCTGGCCTCGCTATATGGCAATTGCTCGGCAGGCTTCTTTAGGGATTACAGCGATTTGCGCACTGCTTGTTCTCTGGGTATTCAGAGGTGCAAAGAAAAAGGCGAGTGTTGCGGCTGCGACAGGGCAGTTGCCCAGCGCCGAGCAATCTGGCGGCTTTCTGCCGGAGGCCGCCAGCAGTTCTGAGCGATTGGTGATGCGCAAGCAGATTGCGAGTGCTTTGCAGAACAACCCTGCGCAGGTGAAGCAATTGTTTTCCCAATGGGTCGCAGAAAAGGGGTAAAGGCAAGTGGCATTGACGGGCAAACAAAAAGCAGCGATGCTGTTAATGGGGTTTGATGCGGCTACCGCCGCCGAGATGCTCAAGGGGCTCAACCCCGAAGAGATTGAAGAGATTGCTATGGAGCTTGCGCGAATCGACGCATCGGGGCAGCACGATGCCAAGGAACAAGCGAAGGTTACCCAGGAATTCTATAACTCACTTCAAAAGAGGCAAACTCTGACATTTAGTGTGAGAAGTTTTCTCAACGAGATGCTTGTAGGTGTCCTTGGCAAAGACAGAGCGGGACGAATTCAGTCTCAGATTAAAAAAGTGACAGGGGAAAAAAATCTGTTTATGGATATTCGTTCGGCCAACACGGACGAATTGGTTCTTGCGCTGGAGGGTGAACACCCACAGACGATTGCCGTGGTATTGTCGGAGCTGGGCCCGAAGAAAAGCCAGGAGGTTCTGCCGCTTTTGAGCGAAGAGGTCCGTCTCAAAGCTGTGTGCAAGATGACGAATCCGGACATGCTGGGAGGCCGAGTGAAACAGCGAATGGCATCTGTGGTTAGCGAACGGCTGAAGGGTCTCAAAGGAGAGGTTCTTGTGGGAACCCCGGGAAGACAGCAACAAAATCTGCGAAAACTTGCTATTGTATTAAGTGGTCTGGAGAAAGACCTGCGAGACCAATTGCTTGGTGAAGTCAGCAAACACGATGAGGAAACCGGCACAACGGTAAGGGCCTTGATGGTAACGTGGGAAGATATTCCGTCAATAGCAGACAGGTCTCTGCAGGAAGTGCTGCGAAACGTGGAGTCAAGCAAATTAGCGGTGGCGCTTTATAGAGCAGATGAAGATATCGTGCAAAAGATACGCTCAAATATATCTGAGCGGGCTACTGCTATGCTCGATGAAGAAGCCTCACTGATGCAGGAACCGCTGGAAAAGGAGGTTCTCGATGCGAGAGAAGAAGTAGTCACGCCGTTGCGAAAAGCCAATGAAGAGGGCAAACTTAGAATGGCAAGGTGATAGCAGAATGTCACGGACACTTACAGTCCATCTTGAAAAGCCGATTGTATCGGCCAAAATCTCGGATAATTATGCCGATGGTAGCGGCACTGAGTTGTCCGGTCGTGACGGAATAAATCCAGGAGCGAATGCCGAGCAAATTCTGACGAAGGATTTAGAAGCTGAGAAAGCCAATGCTTCACAGACCTGCCAAGCCCTCAGGAGTGTCGTTGATAAGCTCAATAAGTTTTACGACAAGATGTTCACCAAGCACAAAGAGGAAATCGCCAAGCTTTCGGTGGAAATCGCCAGAAAGATATTGGTACAAAAAGTTCAAAAAGGGGACTACGAAATAGAATCTATCATCGAAGAAGCGCTTAAAAATGCCCCTACCCGTCAGGATGTTGTGGTGCATTTGAATCCTGAAGACCTCGTTCAATACCAAAAAGCCCAGCAGGATGATGCTACCGGCACCTTGGACGGTATTAAGTTTGCCGCGGATTCAAATATTGGACGTGCAGAATGCCTGCTTGAAAGTCCGAAGGGAATAGTCGAATCATTGATTGACGGACACCTGGAACAAATTGGCAAGGCACTTGAAAAGGTGGGATAATTTATGACTGTGGGTAAGGTCGGCAATTGTTCGATTGATTTTGAGAAACTTCACTCGGTGTTGCGTGAGGTGAATCTGCTGGATTGTCATGGCACCGTAGTGCGAGTGTCGGGTCTGACGGTTGAATCCGCTGGCCCGATGGTTGGATTAGGTGAACTTTGCGGCATTCATATTCGCGACGGCCGGCGCGTATTAGCTGAAGTGGTAGGTTTCCAGGGAGACCGGCTCATTTTGCTGCCGTTAGAGCACATAGAGGGTATATCACCCGGTGACACGGTAACTACCCGAACTACTCCACGGTATATTACGCTGGGCGAAAATATCCTGGGCAGAGTAGTGAACGGTCTGGGAGAACCTATAGACGATAAAGGGCCGCTGGCGGGGACAGATAAGAAAGCATTAGATGCAAGTAGCCCACCACCTTTGAGCCGCGGAAAAATCACAAAGCCTTTGGCTTTAGGTATCAGGTCAATAGATGGGCTGTTAACCTGCGGGAAGGGACAGCGAATGGGTATTTTTTCAGGCAGCGGTGTGGGTAAAAGCGTGCTCCTTGGCGATATTGCCAACTCAAGTGAAGCGGCTGTTAATGTTGTAGCATTGATAGGCGAGCGCGGCCGAGAGGTTCGCGAGTTTCTCGAAGAAGACCTGGGCCCAGAGGGTTTAGCTCGTAGTGTGGTAGTAGTTGCAACATCGGACTCGCCCCCGATTCAGCGTGTAAAGGCAGGATTTGTGGCTGTTACGATTGGTGAATATTTCAGAGATAAGGGTAGAAATGTTTTGTTTATGATGGATTCGCTTACGCGCTTCGCTCAGGCCCAGCGTGAAATAGGCCTTGCTGCGGGTGAGCCTCCGGCGGCAAAGGGCTACTGTCCAAGTGTTTTTTCGCTGATGCCAAGACTCATCGAACGTCTGGGATGTGCTGAGAACGGCAGTATCACAGGTATTCTAACGGTTCTGGTTGAGAACGATGATTTGACTGACCCTGTGGCTGATAGTGCCAGGAGCCTGCTGGACGGACATATCGTTCTGTCAAGAAGACTGGCTGACCGGGGACATTATCCTGCTTTGGATATTCTGGGAAGCGTGAGCCGCTTGATGTCTGTGGTGGTGAGCGAAGAACACAAAGCTGCTGCTCAAAAACTCAAGGAAATATATGCCACCTATATTGATGCTGAAGATTTGATAAATATTGGTGCGTTTTCGCCGGGCAGCAATCGGCGTATTGACGGAGCCATAGCTTTGATTGACAGAATAAACAGCTTTCTTGTTCAACCAATTCGACAGAAAACTGATTTCGAAGAAACTGTCAGGCGATTGAAAGATATTACCCGGGCGTGGGGCGAACTGTTAAATGTTGATAGCTGAAGATTAGAAGTTAAATGAGAAGATTTGTATGGCGGTTGCAGCGAGTCCTTGACATAAAGGCAAAGGCCGAACAAGCAAAAAGAGCAGAATTGCTTGAGCTAACAGAAAAACTGGCCCAGGCCCGTGGAGAACTGCTAATGCAGAAGAGAATATTAGAGAACATAATCGATGGTTTAGCCGGAAAAAGTGCGAAGAGGCGATTAGGCCGGCAGGAGTTTTTTATGAGATGGGCTGCGACAGATGACGAACTGATTAAGAAACTCAGAGAAAAGAAGCACGAGCTGGAAACACAACAGAGAAAAAAAATCGCTGAGCTCTTAGAGGCCAAGAGGTTTAAAGAAGGTCTGGAGAGACTGCGAGATAAAGCAAAAATGCAATTTATAACAGAACAAGAAAAACTGGAGCAGGAAGAGTTAGACGAGGGGGCCACAATTAGTTTTACACGAAAGATAATACAGCAAAGAAAATGCTGAAATTTTGCGGTCCAGATAGAATCGGGACAGTAGCAGGAAAGTAGGAGATGAACCAGTGAATAAGAAAGTAATAATAATGACGGCGGCGGCAGGGCTGGTAAGCTTCGCAGGGGCGTTTGCCTTTGCATGGTTTACTAAAGCAGCTCCGGCAAGCCGGCGTGACGTGTCGAATGGGTTAACAGTTTCCGGTCAGGAAGCTAAACCGAAGCTACTCCAGCCGGAGGCAGCCACCGCGAGTGCAGTTGGCACCGTCGACAACAAGATGAAAAAAACTATGACGGAAAAACAACTCGAAAGCCTTGTTTATGACATTCAGGGAAAAATGCAGGAGTATAACAATAAGCTGCAGAGTCTTGCGGTGCGGGAACAAAGATTGCAAATGGCGCATAACTTGATTAAAAACGACATTGAGAAACTCAACAATCTGCGAGTAGAACTTGCTTCAACCGTTTCCAGTCTAAAAAGTGAGCGGGACAAACTGCTTAAGAGCAGAGTTGAGATTACCCAGGCTGAAAAAGCTAATCTTATCTCGATAGCGGCTACTTATGACAAGATGAATGCCGCCAGTGCCGGCAAAATATTGACCAATATGAGCAAAACGCAAAATGTTAGCGGGGATAATAACCTCGATGACGCAGTAAGAATTCTGCACTATATGACCGAGAGGACCAAGGCGAAGCTACTGGCGGAGTTATCCACTTCCGAGCCTAAACTTGCATGGGCTTTGTGCCAGAGATTAAAACAAATAGTTGAGAAAGAATAGTCCTATGGATGTCGCAACCATAGTAGGAATAATGTTTGGTTTTGTAGTTGTTATTGGTGCCATTGTTGCCGGCGGCGGCTGGCAAATATTTATCAATATTCCTTCACTCGGCATCACCATAGGGGGAATGCTTTGTGCTACGCTTATCCATTTTTCACTACCACAGTTTTTGAATATATTCTCGGTAGTCAAGAAAACGATTGTTACGAGGATACCGCCGCAGTCGGAGTTGATTCAAAAAATGGTCAACTATGCAGCCATCAACAGACGTGACGGAGCATTGGCCCTGGAGCAGGAGATTCCGAAGGTAAATGATTCGTTCTTCGTCAAGGCCTTGCAGATGCTTGTGGACGGAAAGAATTCGGAGGCGATTCAGGACTTTATGTCCCTGGAGATTCAAAATCTCCAAGAACGGCATTCAACTGGTAAAAAGATTCTGGAGTTTATGGGTGCGGCTGCCCCTGCTTTTGGGATGATAGGCACCCTTATCGGTTTGGTCCAGATGCTCAGGAATCTAGATTCACCAGACCAAATTGGTGGTGGAATGGCGGTAGCTCTGCTCACCACTTTTTATGGCGCTTTGAGCGCCAATTTAGTTTTTCTGCCGTTGGCCGGCAAACTGGGAATTTATTCCAGAGCGGAAACGACCGCAATGGAGATGATTAGAGAAGGGGTATGTGCTATTGCACAAGGCGATAATCCGACTGCTGTTCGGGAAAAAATGCAGGCATTTATTTCCCAAGGCAGCCGGAAAGAAATAAAGGCAAATGTATAATGGGGCGCACGAAAAAACAGGCAGAACCCGACGATGCTCCAGGCGCACCGGAGTGGATGGTGACTTTCAGTGATTGTATGACATTGCTGTTGACGTTTTTTGTGCTTCTCTTGAGTTTCTCAACGTTTGACCAAAAAGTTTTCCAGAGATTGAGAGTGATTTTTTGCCGCGCTTTGCCTACGGCTACCAAATCAGTTGAGAAAGATAAAGATTCTTTTTTAACTGCAAAACAAATAGAACCCACAGAAGAATTTAACAAAGGCAGTGAGAAACCCACTTTAGTAAAAGGAAAGCAGGACAATCTGAAAGAAGAAACAGAGCCGGTGGATTTCCGTAGCCGCAAGGTGTTTTTAATCCCATCGAAGAAGGTTTTTTGGGGCAAGGGAGCAGCCATTTCATCCGAGGGCTGCAATATTATGGCTACTATGGCATCCTTCCTAAAGAAGGTACCCGGCAGGATAGTTATCAGTGAAAACGGACGGGAGGATGATAATGGCAGTGAGGAGCTTGGTCTGGAGCGGTCATGGGCGGTGATGGATTATCTTACAACAAAACAAGGCCTCGACAAGAACCACTTTAGTATATCGGTATCAAGTACTGTGGCTCAGAATAGCTCAAAAAGTGGTGAGCTGGGGCGCTCAGAGGCAGAGGCTGAACGTATGCTTGAGATTGTTTTATTGGAACGGAGCGTTTACAATTGAGAGGTCAGCGTCAGCTAATTGAGGAGGAAGGCGCAAAAGTACCGGCGTATATTGTTACGTTTTCGGATATGACAACGCTGCTGCTGACGTTCTTTGTGATGCTGCTGAGCTTAGCTCAGACCCAGGACCCGGGGTTATTTTATTCGGGGCGAGATTCATTTTTGAAATCAATAAGCCAGGTCGGACTTGGAATGCTTTACGGTAAACAAAAGGCACCTGACTTAGGTAATATTAAAATCAAATATTTCATAAGCGACCCTGACAAAGCATTCGAAGGCAGGACTATAGACGCAAAGGAAGAAGAGGTTCGTCGGATTTTCCAAAAAGTCAACTGTTCTATGGCGACTATGCGTTCAAAAATAGTTGCAGAAAAAAACAATTTCACAGTAACCAATATTCGGTTTTCTCCGGGCGTCGCCACTTTAAATGAAACAGCAAAGAGTTTTTTAACCAAGTTTTGCCTGGATTTACAGCAGGGTGCCGGTTCCAAGGCCGTCAAGCTCTATGTGCTTGGTTTGGCTGGTGGTGAACGAGCCGAGAAGGAGCAGTGGATACTGTCGGCCAAGCGGGCGCAAGCAGTTGCGGATTGCCTGCAGGACATCTTACCTTTAAGTTCCCAATGGCCTATCTATTCGTGGGGCGCTGGGCCGGGAGGTGATTGGGTGGGACAAGACAGCCCAATCTCCAGACGGTCGCAGATATTAATCGCTGTCCTGAGGACAAAGGATTAGATTTTTGGGCCTGTTTGCAGTACGCCGCAAAACGGGGAGCCCTGCGCTTGTCAAGTTTTTCGACAATGTGTCCGATTCTTCGGTTGATTCTGTCAAAAAAACACTGCTAATGCTGTATTAACGCCGATTTGGCATTTCGGCACGCTATTTGCGTACCAGGTAACTATAAATAATTATATTTGGTGCGTTTTGTAGCGTGGTGGAATATAAGAAAAAAATCGTTGTGTCTCTGGTAGCGGTCGCCCTGGTCAGCGGCGCGCTGGTGGTGTGCTCGGCTCAATCGCGTGCAAGCGAACCGAAGAAGACGCCATCTTATAATTCCTATTCCCTATCGGGCAATGACCCTAATCATCTTGGGGGAGCGTTTGATACCCGTGAACTGTTTCTTAAAATGATGGCTGCAGTTTTGCTTGTTGTTGTTCTGGGCGCAGCAGCGATTCTCATTTCAAAAAAGTTTCTGCCAAGGATTACTAACCCGCCCGGCAAAAAGATTCGCGTCATCGAAACGGTTTACCTCGGGTCTCACAAGGCGGTGCATCTGCTGAAAATAGGTAATCAGCAGCTTCTTATAGGCAGTACAAGTGAAGGCGTTACGACGTTGGCAGATGTAACCGATGCCCTGACGGATTTATCGTCGCAAGAAACAGATAATAATTGAGAATATAATGGCGGATAAGCTTATCAGAACGTTTTTCCTGGTGTTTGTCCTTTTTGCCCCGGCGAGGCTGTCCTTTGGCCAGACCAACGGTACTCCCTCAGCAAAAGAGTCGAAAAACGCCGTTCCAAGCATCGGGGATTTGATGACGGTTATAGACAAAGCAACCACCAGCGAAGCCAAAGGCAAAGATTGGTCAACACCTGTCAAACTCGTAATCATCTTCAGCGGTCTGGCGATTTTGCCGAGTCTTTTGGTGATGATGACATCCTTTACGCGAATAGTCATAGTTCTGGCTTTTGTTCGTCGGGCTTTGACCACTCAAACCATACCACCTACCATCGCCATCATAGGTTTGGCGCTGTTTCTAACACTATATACGATGACCCCTACCTTTTCCAGGATTAACAACACCTCTATTCAGCCATATCTTGCAGATGAGATTAATTTCCAGACTGCAGGGGCCAAAGCTGGCGATTGTATCAAGGAATTTATGCTCCGGCAGAGCAGGGAATCTGATTTGGCTCTTTTTGTCGAAATGGCCAAGATAGAACCTCCAGCCAGTCCGATGGAAATTGGTATGCATATAGTAATTCCGGCGTTTATTATCAGTGAATTTCGGACTGCGTTCGAGATAGGCTGTCTCTTGTTTATACCCTTTTTGCTGGTTGATATGGTTATTGCAAGCGTTTTGCTCAGTGCCGGTATGATGATGCTTCCGCCCGTAATGATTTCGCTGCCCTTCAAGCTGATATTATTCATTCTTGTTGACGGGTGGGGATTGTTGGCGAAGAGTCTCATTTTAGGTTTCAGGTGAGGAGTTAAATTTTTGCGGGGATTTAACAGATGGACAGCAGCTTTGCACTTTATCTTGGTCGACACACTCTCGAGACAGCTTTGCTTTTAGCCGCTCCGATTTTGCTGACCTGTATGATAGTGGGTCTAGTTGTAACATTGCTTCAGGCAGTTACGTCTATACGCGATATGACCTTGACGATAGTTCCAAAGCTTCTGGCTGTGGGTGTTGTAATCTTGCTTTTCGGCGGCTGGATGCTTCAGGTGATACTTAGATTTACCAACGAAATTTTCGGCCATATTCAGAATATTGGACACTGATTTATGGAATTGGTGGTCGGAAAACTGCTTGGTTTTGCAATGGTGCTGACGAGAATTTCGGCATTTTTTTTAGTGGTACCCGTTTTTAGCTGGAAAACCATTCCGGTCAGAGTCAAAGTTGCGATGACCGTACTGGTATCAATTTTCTTTTTGATGATAACGCCATTATCTATCGATACCAATCGGGTTTCCGCCCTGAAGGTGGTATTATTGATAGCTAATGAAGCAACCTACGGGTTAGCTCTGGGATTGGTTGCTACTGTTATATTTTCTGTGGTCAAATTCAGCGGGCGGATTATCGAACGACAAATGGGTTTGGCGATGGCTCAGATTTTAGACCCATTGACGGGTGAGAGAACTCAACCTCTGAGCAGTTTGTTGGAGATGATATTTATAATCCTGTTTTTAGCGGTCAATGGTCACCATTCGTTTTTACTGATTATCTCACAAAGTTACGAGGCATTTCCCGCGGGTAGTATCCCGACAATAGCGGTTTTAGCCGGCGGAGTAATTAAAGCCGGTTCAACAATGTTATTGCTCGGCCTAAGATTAGCGGCACCAATATTGGCAGCGTTTTTGTTGTTGATGGTTGTGTTAGCCGTGTTAGCACGCATAGTCCCTGAGATGAACATTCTATTTATCAGTTTGACATTGCGCGTAGGCCTGGGGTTATTGATGGTAGCGATATTTTTACCGTTTATTAACGGATTTGTGGCTGAATTCGCTGATTGGATGGGAAAACTACTGCCTTTGTGAGAGTGAGGGTGAGAGCAAGTCTTGAATTTAGTCTTTGATGCGTTTTTGATTTGACAGGTGCAAAGTATGGCGGAGAAACCGGCTGCCGAAAAGACAGAACAGCCAACACCGAAAAAACTGGAGAAAGCCAGGCGGGAAGGGCAGGTGCCGCAGAGCCAGGAGTTAGCGTCTGTTGTGTCAATTACGGTGCTGGTGGCGATGGTAACTCTATTGGCGCCGAAGCTGATGCAATGGCTCGTTCTGCAAATGAAGCAGGGGATGTCGTGCGAAATTGGTGTTTTCGGCGACAGCAGGGCGTTTATGGGCTTTTTGAACGCGAAGATTGCCGATTCGATACTTATTATCTGCCCTATTTTTGCAGCACTTTTTGCAGGGTCTGTTCTGGCCGGTATTGCTATCAGCGGCGTGAATTTTGCGACCAAAGCAGTAAGCTTGAAATTCAGTTCACTAAATCCGGCAAAGGGATTACAAAAACTGGTAAACGCTAAGTCTATGGTACATCTTTGTGCATCCATACTAAAATTGTTTTTCGTCTCTATCATTATCTGGCTGTATCTTCGGAGCAGACTCGATACTCTTGCTACGCTTCGATGGGCGTGGTCCGCACAAATAATGGCGGTTATTGCAAAGATAATATTAGGGCTGATGATACGTATTTGTGCTGTACTGCTGGTTGTAGGGCTCGCCGATACCCTCTACCAGAGATGGAAATACATCCAGGATTTGAAGATGACGCGTCAGGAAGTAAAAGAAGAGCGCAGGGAAACAGAGGGTTCGCCAGAGGTCAAAAGTCGAGTTCGAAAGATCCAGTTCGGAATGGCTATGAAGCGTATGCTGCAGGAAGTTCCCAAGTCAAGTGTGGTTCTTGTGAACCCGACACACGTAGCTGTGGCACTGCGTTACGAGGCCAAGACGATGGAATCGCCTGTCGTGGTTGCCAAAGGAGCAGACCATTTGGCGGAAAAAATCAGAGAAATTGCACGGGCTTATGGTGTACCTGTTATCAGAAGACCGGAGTTGGCCAGAACGATATACTCAACGGTGAATATCGGCAATCCCATACCGCAGGCTCTCTATGTTGCGGTGGCAGAGGTGCTGGCTATGATATATCGACTGCGGCACAGGAAGTAAAGAGAGGTCTTTGATTTGGAACTGAAAAATGTCTGTCGGCTGTGAGGTTCTTAAACCGATGAAAGTTTATGCTGGGGCGGTTTGAAGTTTATCAAAGAGGTATTTGCCTTTAGGCCATACTGAAACCCAAGGCAGCCATTTGACCTTGTATCAAAGCTAATGTTCTCTCAAGATTGGCAAATTTAGCTATTAGTCTTTCCTCTTTTTGGGTCAGACGGTATTCTTCAACTTCGATTTTATCCTGGAGCAGCTCTATCTGGTCGCCCACATATTCCTGGTCGATTTGGATGGAGCCGGTTGCTGTCTTGAGCATTCTATCAAGAGCGTCTTCAATTGCACCGGTAAAGCCCTGTTTTACTCTAACCGTAGCAGTGAAAGTACCGTCCTGACTTAAGTCAATGCTGAGCTGGAGGCCATTCTCAGCATATACAGGGTCTCCATTATCGTCGAAAGAGCTGTTGCCGGTGACAATATTGCCATCAATCGTCATATCGCGATATGTGGATTCGGTCGAGAGTTTGATTTTAGCGCTGGTGATTTCCTGGCTGGCGTTCACCACTACCTCAACATCGTAATTGCCTGCTGTTGTATAATTGCTGCTGGCCCCGTAGAACTCGATGGCATTACTGTCGCTGCTTCCTGTTTTATTTGCTCCTATTATGGCAAGGACGCCCATATAGTCCTCGGCTATCGCTTCATCAAAGACATTTGTGTCCAGACTCAATAACCCGTCCCTGTCAAGTTCAAGCCCGATTTGTCCGGGCATCAGGAAAGTGTCGATATCCTCTATAAAACCGCTGGTCCTCGTATAAAGAGGTGTGCTAAGCTGCGACTTGATAGTCGAGACAACATAATCTCCCATCAGCACACCGGCGGCCTTTAAGACGTCGTTGTAGCCGGTCTTCTCCTGAATATAAGCAACGGCTGCGTTATAAGCGTCAACCATAGAGCTTAGTTTGTTTTTGACCGACTGGATATCTCTGGTCAGGGTTATATCCTCCCCGGCTGCATCAGTCGTGTCGTGTAGATGCAAGGTTACGCCGTGAATGACATCATCCACGGTATTAGAGCTTCTGCTGATGTAACCATCACTGCCTTGTGTTGTTTCAGCGATACTTGCAGTTACAGGTACGCCACCATCTGTCAAAGAAGAGTCAATCATAATCAGGTCAACATCGCCTAATGAACTTGCAAACATAAAAGTTACGCCGTTGTCGATAGGCGCTGACACTGTTATGTCATTTTCATTGACGGTTGAGAGCGCCTCAAGTGCAGCTTCAATGTCTTCCTTAGATGCATTCCAGGCAATGTCCGCTGTTGTTTCACCGCGGTAAGTCAGGGTGAATGTACCATCGTCAGGGGCTGTGGCCAGAGTTACTGTTTGAACTTCCTGAGCCGCTGTGCTTGAAGGGAAACCATCCACTTTGATCTTTGAGTCCTGGGCAATCTGGCTAAGAGTAAAATTTGAAAGGGCATAACCTGAAAGATTTGCGACACCATCGGTCCCAGCATTTGTCTGGCTTATAGCAAGGCCCGACAGTAATGTGGTTCCTCCATCGGCATCCCAGGTCAAGGTAATTGAAAGGCTGCTTGTGCCGTCCTCGCTGTCGGTAAGAACTATTTTTCCATTTTCGAAGACCGCTTTTGCCCTTCCACCGAGGGCATCATTAATCTCTGAGATAAGATGGCCGATTGTGGTTTTTTCAGTAATAATAATGTCAATCACAGCCGGATTTATTTCAACACCAAAGTGGTCCGTACCGATCATGTTAATGTGTTCATTGTATCCATCTGTATCGTCAAGAATCCCACTGAATTGGTCGAGGTCTATAATCTTTGTGCTCAGTGTGGCATTGTCGTTGTTATATGTAAATTCGCTGTTCGATTTCATAACCTCTGTATCACCTGAGTTGATTTTGATCTCGTAATCTGTGCCGGCTTCATTTCCATTTAGTACCAGATGGTACGCCTTGTTGTAATACAGCAGACCCGCTGTAATACCGGGATTGTTCGCATCGTTATTGATTAAGCCGACCAGGTCTTCAAGAGTTGTAGTCGCAGTAGTAGTTATGCTTGTTTCCTTATGGTTGTAGGAATAGACGAAGGTACCTGCTCCGACGTAATCCTCGGCATACTCGAGCCCCGTCGTGTGAACCCAACGCTCGGCATTGGCCAACTGATTGATTACAACTGTGTGATTGCCTTCGAAGGCGTTATAGGACGCTTCAGCGGTCAATTTGTCGGTATCGCTGGAAGCGGTTGCGAAAGCACGAAGCTCGTCGGCATCGGAAAGAGCGCTAACGCAGCTTCGCAAGGCATCAAGCTTTGTCTCTACGGTGCTCAAGGCGTCTTTTCTTTCATCCCAGGTGCTTTTGCGGTTTTCATACATATTGAGCGTACGGCGCTGAATAGCCATTAGCTGGGCGATAAGCGAGGTCGTATCAATGCCTGTCAAAAGACCTGGAAGCTGTATAGTTGACATATTTAGCTGCTCTTTCGCTTAAATTCTCACACTTACCAACACGTACAGTCTTTGCTAATTTATTATCGCTAAAAAGTGCTTTATACTTAACCACTTATATATCGGCATAGCATATTAATTGGTTAACAAACTGCATGCGGTACTGTTTGGCACATCCGGCCCGGGCAAATTCGCGCTCATGCAATAACAACATCAAATTCTTTACTTTTTTCCAGCTAATTTATGATACTAGCGTCCTGCGAGATTTTGTTCAGAAGCATCTGTGTTCCTCTGTGGTCCGGCTGAACCGCCAGTTCTGCTTCGCAGGCCAGCCGGGCGTCGTTGCATCTGCCAAGTTGCATAAGCGCCACCGCCCGTGCATACTGCAAATTGCTAACCTTACCACCGAGGCGACAAGCTTTGTCAAAACAAACCAGCGCATCTTGTGGACGGGCTTCCTTTAAGTGCTCAGCTCCCTGCTTAAACGACCTTAGCAAGTCGTCTTGAGCTGATGCCCCATCAACAGAACTTACCGCTTTGTTCGTCTTTGCCATGTGGTTTAACAGTTTTTCCTTATAATAATCCCCGTGCTGTTGAAAATACTCACCGTATCGCACCATGTGACCATTGACGTGCTTATAGAAGGTCATCATCAGGTATTTATAGTATTGCTGTTTTCTCAAAGCAGGGTCATTTATGCCTGCAATCTGCGGATATAACACCTCTGCCGGATACATCGAAATCATATCATTCAGTGCCCGAGCGGTGATTTGATTTCTTGCCTTGAACTTGTAGCAATTACCCTCCGAAGTCCTCCTGTAAAAATATGTTGAATGTTGCTCAACTCTCTTAAAACTTATCCTCAAGGCATTTTTGCACAGAAATACAAAATCCTCAACGGTATCCAATTCTTCATACAGCCCCACTTTGCCGAACAGTGATTTTCTTTTCAGGCTCGGCGAATTTGGAATCGGCGAATATCCATTGCCAAACAGAAAAGCTGGAAGAACACTATTATCTGAAAAGTCCAAATGGTCCCACTCCTGGCCTGTAGGATTGCCGGATTCATCTACAAGAACAAGTTTAGCCGGATAAAAGTAGTCAATCTCCGGATGCCGCCGGGCACAGTTGAGAAGTTTTTCAATATAGTCCGTTGCTATAAAATCATCCGAATCGACGCCTATAAGATATTCACCCTTCGCTTCGCTGATTGCCATATTCATCCCTGAAGCGAAATTCTTGTGCGGCTTATAAATATACCTAATCCTGTCGTCCGAGTATGATTCAACTATCTGCTTTGTCCCGTCGGTACTGCCGTCATCAACTACCAGGAGCTCAAGGTTCTGATAGGTCTGAGCCAAAGCCGAATCAATCGCCTGGCGGATAAATCTTTCCATATTGTACGTTACGATATAGACAGAAACCAGCGGCTCGGATTCCCGAACGTCCTTTGAGGATGGATTTTGCCGGCTGTGTTCCGTGCTGAGAGCGGGCAGTTTAATATTCCTGATTTTAGCGAGCACTGCGTGAATGGCGGCCTTTTGCCCCTCGGGCAACGCCAAATACTGATTATTTAACAGGTCTGAATAAATTTGTTCTACCTTATCATATTTTTCCTGCTTCATATAACACTGAGCGAGCTTCGTACAAACGCTCAGATAATACTCAGCCATCATATTGTACTTCTCGAGTTCCAGGCCGGATAATTGTGATGCACCGTGTTCCAAGGTCTGCATCAATAACGTCAATATTGGTTCAAGTGTAATTTGAGCTTCGCTATATTTTCCAGCTTTTAAGTACGAGGAGCCAAGTGTATAACGAGCCCTGAGGTTAATGGTTGCTGTCCCACTGTCCCGCTCTTTGCTTCGCAGTTGGCCTCTTCTTCTAAGAGCGTTTATCTTTGCTTTCTCATGCGATTGTCTGCCGATAAACGCTTTGTTGGGATTGTGGCTCTGTGAGTTCGGTATCTCTCTGGCCAGATACAAACACTGGTCCACGAACTTCGGTTGCGTTACTTCCTCCATCTTGTAGATGATATCCTTGTCCTCAGCATACAATATGTCCTCATCATATCCCGAGGTCTTCAGATAATCCCTCATTTTGAAGGTTTTGAAGCCGCTTACCACATTTACTTGAAGGTTTGTCTTGTCAGCCGGTATTTTGTTGCAGTATCCAATCTGTCTTGCCGTAAGGTCCTCGTGACAGTACATAAATTGTGAGTATATAAGCCCGCAGTCAGGGAACCTGACATGATATGAATACATTGTTTCAATAGCAGAACCTGTAAGACAATCATCGCTGTCCAGGATGCCAAAATGTTCTGCCCGAACGTGCTCAATGCCGGTTTTTAGTGCAGCTATATAACCCCTGTTCCGCTCATGCTGAATCATCCTTATGCGCTTATCACTGAGATACTGATTGATTATCTCCGATGAGTTGTCAGTCGAGCAGTCATCAACAATGATTAACTCCCAGTCTTTGAATGTTTGGTTCAGTACGGATTCTATGGCCTCAGCGATGTACTCGGCATTGTTGTAGTTTGCCATCATTATGGAGAACCTGGGTTTCCAATCTGATTCCTGCTCAAGATAGTTACCAGATGTCGCTAATTCGGTGTCCTTTCTGCGCTGAAGCGCTTCCTGTATCGCAAGTTCGGAACATTCAAGCTGTTGTTTTTCCTTTGTGGCAGTGATATTTTCCGGCCAAAACCTTAATCCAACCAAATATTCGTTCAGGTTACATATCTGACCGCGTTTGGATAATCGTAACCATAGGTCGTGGTCCTGAGCGTAAGCGTATTTTTCATTGTACCCACCCACTTCCACTAAAGAGACTCTTCGCACCATTGCCGTTGGGTGAGCAATACAGTTTCCAATCAACAACTGTCTTTTAATATCTTCGGGTTTTGTTGGCCGTCCATCATACGCACCATGGATTTGGCCGTTAGAATCAATCCTGTTACACCAACATCCCAAAGCTATGCAGTCTGGATTCTCATCCAAGAACTTTAATTGTTTTTCGAAACGCTGAGGATAAGAGACGTCGTCCGCATCCATTCGAGCAATGTATTCGCCCCTGCATAACTTCAGCCCAGTATTCAAAGATTTTGTCAGGCCCCTGTTTTCAGAATTCCTGTAGATAAACGTCCTTGAGTCTTTCATATTAAAGAGTATATCAGCAGTCTTATCGGTACTGCCGTCATCGACTATGACCACCTCAAAATTCTGGTATGTTTGGTTGTATATGCTTTTTAACGCCTGCTCGATGAATCTCTCACCGTTATAGACAGAAATCAACACACTTACTTTGGGTTCGATGGTCATATCCTTGTTCTTTTCAATATCAGGTACACATGCGTTCAAATTGTCACTATAGTAGTGTTTAACCCTGCTGTTGTGCCCCTGCAGGTAGAGCAGGCCTCTGTCGTCGATATATTGATAGAGTCTGTTATTTAATACAAAGTGATATAAGTTGCTGTCGGGTATGCCGACGAATATATTAGCCCAAACCACATCGGGTTTAGTAACCTTTATTAACGCGTTCGTCTTTTGGCGGTCCGACTCAGTTTCACCCGGGACTCCGACAATAAGGCTGGCCGCCGTTTTTATATTAAATTCATGACACCACTCGAAAGCATTTTTAATTTGCTCAACAGTGATATCCTTGCGTAAAAAGTCCAGTATTCTTTGCGAGCCGCTTTCCACCCCGAAATAAAATCCCTTTGCGCCGGCGCGGGACATTAATTCTACAAGGTCTCTGCCGAGAGTAGATACCCTCGATTCACAAGTCCAGCATATCTTTATTCCTTTTTCTATAAGTAGATTACAAAACTTTCTCAATCTTTCCTTATTAAGCGTGAAATTATCCTCACGGAAATAGACTCCCTTTAGTCCATAATGTTTAATAAGATATTCAATATCAGATACAATCCGTTCGGCACTGAAATATGTATACTTTTTGCCCCAGACAGAGCCTACCGAGCAAAACGTACAGTTGAATGGGCAGCCGCGACTCGTATTCATTGTGAATACGGGCTTGTCCTCAAAAAACCCGATGCTCCAATCATACGGCAAATCAACAAAACAATCCCAGGCGGGCATCGGCAGGACATCCAAATTCTCTATGCGAGGATAGCTAACAATCCTATCGGAGACTCTATCCTCCACAATATCAAGAATTGCGCGTTCGCCCTCTCCCTGAACGACATAATCGACAAAGTCGGGAATTGTATCCACCGCAACGGTAGTGTGAGGGCCTCCCACAATTATCTTCCCATTCCACTTGTGTGTTTGCCTTAGGTGTTCGAGTTTATGTAACATACGAAGAGTATCGCGAAAGCAAATCGTATTCGCATAAATGCCGACGTAATCTATTTGGTGTTCCTGAAGGTAGTCTGTCTCGAGAAAGTTATTTGGCTGTAAGTAGTTATCTATGAAAAATACTTTATGGCCGGCGTTGCGCAATACGGAAATCAGGAACCCAATTCCAATAGGCGGTCTTTTTTCTGTGGTTGAAAAGGGCGACTGAGTCGGAGCTGCAGAGGTTACCAATAGGACCCTCTTCTTTTCTTCTTTGGTATCTTCTGACAGTTTGTGTGCTGTTTTTGTCAGTTCATCAAGAGATGCAAAATGTTCTTCTACTAACCGCTGAGCATCCGGCGGCAATTGTCTAACTGTATCTTTGGGGACCTCAATAACAGCAGTTTTAGCAGCACCACCCGTGCTAAAATCTTTTAATACTATACATTTGAAAAGATTTTGTAAGGCCTTACAGTAATACCTGCCGATTTGATTAATATCTTCGCAATCCTCAGTTCGTTCAAAATCTAAATAAGATACTCTTTCTGAACGTGGCTGAAAAATGACATTTCCTCCCCAGACGTCATAAGTTAAAATCCTTAGATTTCGCAAATAGCACATCAGGTCACAGACATTATAAAAGAGCTTAGATAAGACGGCAAAGGGGGTATCTTGCAAGGAAATCTCGTTTAACGGTTTACCTGAAACAACTTCCATACTGAAAGCGCCGAGAGCAGAATCATAATCATACACTTTGGGAACCAGTGGATGATTGATACGTTTCATAAAATTATATTCAGCATTGGCATATATGCCACCTTTGACTACTACCATTTGATTCGTGTGTACGAACCGACCGAGAAGAGTAAATTTCTTCCGTTCCCGGGCTTCCCAGCCGGGTTTAAACATTTCCAAAACCTTAACTTGCTGGCCATTAAAACACAGGTATTCGTCTGGGTTCTTTTGAGGTTTTACCGTTTGGTGCTCTTTAGAAAATTTAAACAGCACACGCCCTCTGTCTTCCGCTTGACCAAGTACCTGGCAGGCATTAAAGGCACTATGAGACAAAATATCTTCTCGTATCCATATTTCCGGAGAGGGTTCCATAGGAGGTATGCGAGATTGCCAGCCATCAGGACCATGCTGTCCGGTTTCAAAAAACATCGCATCTGTCATCTCAGAGACAGCTTGCACAAGACGATATCCTTCTTCCTGCTGATTGTTCCGAACATACCAATGGAAAATATTTAGAAAAAGGACTACATCAAAGTGTATTTGACTGTTTTGCAGAAGTTCGCCTGAAATCTTTTTTGTCTGAAAATCAACCCCCATACTAAAACAATCATTGACCATATTAGCTATGGTTATAGCCCTGGAATCACTATCTACACCCAATACTTTTGCACCTCTTTTAGCCAGTTCAAAACAGAAAAAACCCACATTACAACCTATATCCAGGATTCGCTTGCCTTTTATGTCACCAATGGTATGTAATATCATTTCTAACCTGTCAAAGCAGGGTCTGTAAATATCGGATTTAATATCTTCGAAACCGGGAAAAGGAATAGGCTGATAAGCCTGATAGGGTGCATCTTTAGCCAGTTGGCGATATAGAGTCTTAATTTTGTCAACCTGACTTTTGTCCCTTTTTTCTGTGGTTGAAAAGGGCAACTGAGTTGGAGCTGCAGAGGTTGCAAGCAGGATTCGTTTTCGTGTACTCCGGCCAGTGCAATAAGATGTACCGACGGCTTCCTTCGCTTTTGTTTTTTGAACAATAAACTCTCCCATAACCAAAACATCTATATTAGTGTTCAGAAAGCATCTCAAAGCATCATCGGGAGTTTCGACAATAGGCTCGCCTGCAATATTGAACGATGTGTTCAGCACAACCGGAATTCCGGTGATCTCACCAAAAACTTTAATTAAATCATAGTATTTCGGATTCTGTTCCTTCCTGAGGGTCTGTATTCTTGCAGTGCCATCTACGTGTGTTATGGCTGCTAAATCGTTTCTCTTGTGCTCGAGGACATCTACTATCTGCAGCATATAGGGACATTCACCGCAGACATCAAAGTATCTTGCAGCTTCTTCGTATAGAACCGACGGTGCAAAAGGCCTATAGGCTTCTCGGTGCTTGACGTTGTCGTTTAATATGTCCTTCGTCTCGGCGCGTCTGGGGTCGCACAGAATACTTCTGTTGCCCAATGCCCTGGGACCGTATTCACTGCCTCCCTGAAACCAGGCAACAATCTTTTCATCGGCTATAAGCCTGGCAACATCCGCGCTTAGATTGGAACTTTCACGACACTCAATCTGCCCGTCATTTTTCTCCAGACTTTCAACAATTTCATTTTTTCCGTATTCCCTTCCTGCATACGTCTTATAGGGTTTTCTATTCCTTCCGCCCAATACTTGATAATAGCCGAAATATGCACACCCAAGAGCGACACCGGAATCGTTACTGGCAGGGGCTACAAATATGTTTTCAAACGGCGATTCTCTCAAAACACGCTCGTTCGAAACGGAGTTCAGGCCAACACCACCCGATATACAGATATTCGGAAAAGGATTCTTCTGGTACAACATATTCGCAAGCCAGACCAACGTTTCTTCGAGACTATTCTGTATAATCCAGGCCGTCTTGGCGTTCTCTTCAAAAGAACCGCTGGGCAGGCTCTTTATGCTCGTCAAATCAATACTGAAGTCACCGCCATTTTGCTTAACAATGTTTAACGGCTCAGTGAGCCTTTTGCCGTATGGTGCAAGACCCATAAGTTTTCCGCCATCAAAGATTCCCATTCCAATATGCTTACAAGCTTCCCAGTACATCCGCCCCAGACTCAACCTCTGGTTATTGCCTGTTCTTGTCTGCCACCTCTTATATGTGAGTTTCTTGTCTTCATTGGTAAAATAGTAAGCACTTTCAGCTTCAATCTCCTGCTCATTTGCCGAAATCCCCCAATGCCAATTTTTATAAAACTCTTTGGTATCACCACTATATTTGTTTCCAGCCCCGTCGCAGACTAAAACCACAGACTCATCAAACGGAGAGGCATAAAATACAGAGTAGGCATGAGCAAGATGATGTGGAACAAAAACGACCCTGTTGCACAACCTCAACAATTCTGCTTTGACCTTATCAAGCACCGGGTAAGCTTTATTGTGATGAGGATAGTTATAAACAATCACATCCAAGTCCGCATATGCGTAATTTCCAACACGCAAACAATACTCCATAGCCTGATAGGGAAGTACAACGCCAACTGAATGCTTGTTTCGGTCCAATCTCTCCAGGGAGACAGCGCATAATACTTCGCCGTCTTTCACCAATGCGGCTCCGCGATCGTGACCGATATTTACGCCTAAGCTCAACATAAAATATATTTCCCTTTCAATGAAATGTGCAGTAATAATTTATCACGCAGTTGTCCCCTATTATAATTTCTCCACCTTCGGGTCTAAGTACCACGCCTTTTCGAAGGGTGCAGTTCGAACCAATCCTCACTGATTTTGGTGAGTCTATAATCACCTCAGGATCAATGAAAGACCCCGGCCCACATCTGAATGGGATACTTTCGTTACACAGATTTCGGAAATAATTTATTTCTCCGGAAGATGTAAATTTCGGCTCTTCCCTCGTCAAGCCGACGGTGCCAAAATGTTCTTCAAATCTTCCCAAGCCTGCGTAATGGAGTCTTTCGGCCAATACAAAATTCTTATTGGCTGATATACTGATATTCTCCCCATATATTTCAAGCTCTTTGATGGATTCTTCCAGCACCAGCTTATCGAATTTTATAAGCCCCTTTATAAGGAGCAGGAACCTGCCCCCTGCTGTCATCGCCCCCCTGTCGAATAACTGCTCTTGACTCAATCCCCCACCAGCATTCAAAACCTTCAACATCGGCAAAAAGGCGGCTAACTGTCTCTCGTCAATTTCCAGTTCCTGGTCATTAATAACGACCAGTTCATAGTCCCCCGGCAACTTCGCCTCGCTCAGATAGAGCAGGTACTCTTTGAGTCTTGAAAGGCTGTTCCCGGCAGGTAAAATAATTGAGCAGCGCACCGCTATGCCAATATGTGTTTTTGTATCCAACATTAGCACCGAATTAACTTCAGCTATAACCCCGCCTTCGTAAGATTTCGTTTTTGTTAAAACTCGTTTATTTATAATCAAATATTACTACGATAAGTCTGTATGGTCTTTTTGCCCTTACGGACCCGGCTCAATCTTTCTGCGATGTCGGCTTTCTGGGCTGTAATAGCCAGGCACAGACTGTTACATAATTTTTGCAATTGCTCCCGCTGATTTTTAAATTCAGCCAGCTCAAGAATTCCTGCCTGTGCGATTTTTTCTACAAGAGAGTTAGCTTGCTCACTCAAGGCCTCAATGTTGCTGACATTACCCTGCCGGGTCAATTCTAATTGCCTCTCTAACAGGTGTTGTAGGTCGTCCAACAACTGTTCCGAAACACCTCTTTTTGCCCTTGGGGTCCGTGGATGTAGCTGGTTATCAGTCGCCATTGAACCTACAGTCCTTTTTGTTTTGCTTTCACCAAATTATGTTCAACTTCTTCCAGGAGATTAGCTGCGTCTTTATTTGCCGGGTCCAAAGCTAAAACGTCCCGGAGGATTTTTTTAGACCGCTCAAAGCGTTCGTCTTTCATATACAGCGCCCCCAGAGAAAACATAACGGAGGTATCGCCTGGATGCATATTCAAATACACCTCAAGATAGTGAGTAATCTCTGCGAATGAGGCCATCTGGCAGGAGACTTGGAACAGACCCAAAAGAGCTGTCAGGTTGTCGGTATCCAACTCCAGGCATTTCAGATACATCTGGAAGGCCTGCTTATAATCGCCTCTTTGCCGTGCGACCATAGCCAAACCGGCATAGGCCTTGGCACAATTGACGTCCAGCCGACAGGCGACTCTGAAGGCTATTTCAGCATCATCAAGAAGATTTTTCTGCAGGGCGACTACTCCAAGCCCAACATAAGGATTAGGCTCATCGGGCCCAAGCGATGCTGCTTTTTCGTAGCAGCGTTGTGCCTCGATGCTGTTGCCGACGGAGGTGTAACAATCACCAAGTTCCTGCAAAACCTCGTAATGTTGAGTCGAGTCGTGCTCTTCAACATCATTTTCCTGTCTTATGTCCATAGCAATTCTCTTCTTTCACGGGTTCCCACTCTGAATTTCTATTTTTTTAATGGGGTCGCCAAGTATTTGTCCTGCTCTTTCAAGCAATTCAATCGCCGAACCAAAATCCCTTTTTTTTCGGTATATCTTCGCCTCTAACAAAAGTGTATTTACAGTAGGACGCTGCTGATTGACTTCGCTGCTTAGTTTCAATGCTTGTGCAAAGTTACCGGTTTTGTAAAAGGCCTTTGCAGCGAGCGTTTTCATCCACAGTTTGTTTTGGTGATTGTCGGCGATATATTCAAGCATCTGGGCCGCTTTTGCCCAGTTTCCATCTTTTTCCGCCATCCGGACTCCTTTAACTAAAATGTCAAACTGGAAAGGGAGCTCTTCAGGACGCGGGTGTCGTAGTGCAATATCGGCGGCTTTTAGAGATTCACGCACCGACAAATTCGGAAAGCTGCTGCGAGCGTATTGCAAGTCACCTTTTCTGAGCACTGCCGCCCAGAACGTATCCGTCGAACCTTCCAGCTCGAATCCCTGGCGGCTAACCGAACTGTTAATCAGAGCATAGAGTGAGTCCTCAACCCACATTTGCTCTACAGGGAATCCGCTTGGAACTATAACAATATACTCGCCCTCACATCCGCCTAAGGATGTGTCTATCTTCTGGGCATAAGAAGACAACGGATTGACAGGGACGAGGGTTATATTGGGCATATCAGTGTCTATCCTGTTGAAATCGGCCTCTGGTAGTGGCAGATAGACCTTATAGGGATAAAACGTATGGTGCCAGATTAAGCCAAGAGTTTCCCCTGCCTGCTGGTTCAGCAAATCTGCGACAAAAATAATGGACATATCCTCAATCTTCGTCCAGGGCTTGGCCGGCCTTGTGGTCCGTATCGCCAAGACGTTCCTTGCGTACTCGTTTTTGTCCTTACGTTGCTGAACGGATATTCTGTCAGATTCACCAGTAGGTGTATAGTGCTGCCCGGTGATTTCGTAAACGTGTTTAAAATCGGTAAAAAAAGCCAATCGCCGAGTCATATCCCAGTCAATCAGGATTTTAAGATTCTCGTTATAAAGGCCGGTTTTTTGCAGCACGTCTCTGCGATGCATCAAAGACGGATGCAGGACGTGATTAAAGTAGAGCATAAAAAACCGGTCGAAGTCGCGACTAACTTCAACAACTTTGCTTAAAACCTGTCGGCTGCCGTCCGGCATAACCTTACAATACACCTTGTACAAGTCACTGTACGCAACCAGGCAGTCGGTTTCATTTTCCAGGGCATTAACCAGTGTTTCGATGTGGTTGGGATAGAACAAATCGTCGTCGTCAAGATAGGCGATGTATTCACCCCCGGCTCTGATTAGCGCTTCGTTTAGCGAAGAGGCCTTGCCGCGGTTTTCCTTTCTGTTGATAAATACTATCCGTGAGTCATTGAACGAATTAATTATATCGCTTACATCTTCACCACCATCGTTGATTACAATAATCTGGAGATTTCTGTAACTCTGGCGCAATGCGCTGGCCAGTGCCTCAGACAGATACCGGGGCCGATTAAAAGTCGGGATGAGCACGCTGACCACCGGCCCAATCTTTTTTTCGTTGTTTTCCGCCATTCCAGGGCTGTTTACCATTTCTTGCTAACCAAAAATTATCCAATCACATTGTTATCTAACAGCGTGGCGGTGGATTTCAGGGACGATTCCGGGTCCGTCGCAGCGTAGCGGTGTTGCGAATCCAGTTCAGCTTCAAGTGCTATAAGAATATCGTTAATCTTGTTCAATTGACTCTTCAGCGGGTAATTTCCCTCAACGAATCTGCGATACACCTCAGGTTCGTATTTATCGGAAAGAATCTGCTCACAGAATTCCTCAGCGATGTTAAACAGAAACTCCGTTGGAAATATCTGCTTTGCTCCCGGAAAATTATGGATAATCGGCTTCAGTCCACAGGCCATACCTTCTAACAATCCCATCCCCTGACTTTCAATGATGCTGGTTGAGACGATGTAATGTTTATCCTCGAGCCAGGAGTTTACATCTGCCTGCCAACCGTCAAAGAACACCACATCACCAAGGTCAAGCGCGTTAATCATATGCTTTAGATACTGTTCAAGAGCCGAATCCTGAAATATACCGCCGAGGAAAAGGTGATATTCGGGGTCGATGTAGTGCAGCTTTTGCATACACTGCAGTATGAAGGCGGGATTCTTTACCATCCTCAGGTTAGCCAGGAAAGCAATGTTCTTACCCCGCGGACGATTGACAAATGCAAATTTTTCAAGATTTACGCCGTTGGGGATAGCCGCCATCGACGTTTGAGTTTCAATATCCGGTACTCTGCTGATAAGGGCATCTTTGGTGAAGCTGTTGCCAACAGTGATAAGCAGGTCGATATTGGCCCAGTTAACTTGCTGGGGCCGTTGCCCGTAGGCCTCATAACGGTGGAGTCTAATAATGTTTTTGCAGACTTTAGGTAATTGCGACCCGGCTACCGCAAGGTTGGTGCACCACTCAAACCAGGAAATGTCACTCCACCTCATCAATTCCGACATCTGGTTAATATCGCCACCTTCAAAGAACCGTACCGGGTAACGGCACTTGGCAAACTCGGCAATTTCGTTGAGAAATGTCATACCATCGCCGCCGCAGAAGAAAGCTATCTTGGCTCTTTTGTTGCGTATCACTTCAGCCATCGGATTGAGAATTTCCTGGTCCGGTGAGATTTGCAGTGAGCGAAGTAGCATTTCGATAGCATCGGCCTTGTTATTCTGGTTGAGAGATGCGTTTGCGGTTCTGTTAAGTATATCCGGATTCAAGATTCCCATCTGCTCCATATCGTCAAAGAGCTTCATCGCTTCGTGTGGTCTGCCGACAGCAAGATATGCTTCGACCAAATTCCACACTATCTCAGCAGAGTCGTCCTTGAGCTTTCTTGCTCTGACAAAATGCTCGATGGCTTCATCCGAGCGACCCAAGCAATGCAGAATTGCCCCAATATCATTCAGGGCTTGTGCGTCTTCGGGCGCTGTGCGAAGATGTTCCTGAATATACCCAAGCGATTCCTGATACTGGCCGGCTTCGGCTAATTCCAAACCTCTCTGGTAAAAATTCGAATTTATCTCCATTGTTTTACTCCCTGTTTACTTCACAGTCCCGCTTCAGCGGATTCCCTGTATAAACCTACCACCAAACATCTGGGTGGGCATAGGGCAGCTATTGTGTGTGCAAATTCTATGCCGTTAACCGAAACAAGCCCTAATTCGTCAGGATTCGCGCTTTTACGGAACTAATCGTAAACCTTGTATAAATGTCGAACATATATCCTGTTCAAACAGTTATCTTTCAACGTTTTACTTTTGGTGTTAGTGGCTATTTGATGAAATCCAGCAGCGACATAGACATAATTCTTCCAGCTATCGATAACGACATTTGGTACAGGACATCACGGCGAGAGATGTCTATAGCAATCTGTGCAATGTCGGCTTCCTGCAAACGTGTTATCTCGTCGTCGGCGTTATACTTTATATTCTCAATGCTATCTTTAAGGTCCTCCAAAAAACCGATTTTTGACCCTATGGAAACAGAGTTTTGTACCAGAAGATTATTTATCTCATCCAGCGAATCCAGGGAGTGGTCTCGCAGTTCTTCCAATTGTGCATCAGGCAGCCCTCTCTCATTCTTCAATAGGTCCCGAATAGTAATAAGTGTGCTAAATATATCATAAGTTCCAGGTACACTTACCAGTTCGACCCCGGTGCTGTTTATTCCGGTGGTATCAACATACAAAACCTCGCCCGTTTCCGAGTTGGTTACCATTGTGTTAGCGTCCCCCGGCGGAACAGCCACGTCCACATAGCTACTCCCATCATCAATCGACAACCTGTACGTACCAGCAACGGGCTCGGTTATCTCAAGCCAGACATACCCGTTAACACTCGATGTACCCGTTCCGGCTTCGGCTCCGGTATCACCAAGAAAGACCGGCTCATCGCGGCTGCTCAAATGAAAAAGATTATCACCCACGTAAAAGGCACTGGCTTGTACTCCGGGGGTCACCTGAACGTTTCGGTCATCAAAGCTGCCTTGGTAAGTTACACTGGTAATTTCTCCATCAGTTCGTTCCACAGCATACGGCGCCGAAGCTGTGTCGCCTCCACCAAAAAGGTATTGACCCATATGTTTGGTATTAGCCAGTGAGACCAACTGCTCTAAAATATCGTTGATTCCTTCCGCAGTCCTTTTTCTTCCTTCTTCATCATAGGTGTCGCTGAGAATTTGACTTAAACGCGTTTTCACTTCGGCAAAAGTCGGTATCATATTCTCAATCACGGTAGAGGAAATTACCAGCGTGCTAACGACTTCCGAGAGGTTGTCCATATAATTTCCCAGGGACCTTGCCTGAGAGTCGAGTCCCAAAACCCGGTACCCGGCGGATGGGTCATCGGAGGGCCGATTTATCCGCGAGCCGGTCGATGCCTGTTCCTGCAGGCGAGCCAGCGCCTCACTGTGCAAATGCAAAGCAAAGCTAACGTTGTTATAAATATTACTCAGTGTTCCACTCATCAAGAGCCCCTATAATAAATTCGGCGTTTTACACTATTTCCATAAGGGTTGATAACGAGGATTGGACTGTGCTCAAATATTTAGCCATTGCCTGAAACATTTGTTCGAAGACCAATAGTTTGGCAGCTTCATCGTTGATGTTAACACCGCTGATGTCACTTTGCTGGTTGGCAAGGTTTTGGACCATACTCTCGGCATTGTCCTCCTGCATTTGCTTAACGGAGAGTTGTTGACCGATATCGGTAACCAGCCGACGATAAAACTCTCCGGGTGTCATGGTGCCCAGATTGCTTAAGGTTTGGTCTCTCAAGCCCGCCATCCGCAGGGCATTGGTGTTGTCGGTCATTTCCGCGCCCAAGGCCGTTGCTACCCGCCCGGGCGCAGCGGCAATATCCGAACAAACTGCCATATCTGTAGCGCTGCTGCCGGAAAAAAAGGTGTTGACCCCAACTGCTGCAAGTACTCCCGAAGTATCGGTATCAGCCCACCCTTTGATCTGAAAATTGTTCCCAACATTCAGGTCTCCCGTCGTTTCGCCACTGGCTATACTTAAAGAAATGTACAGCCCGTCACCCAAATCCAATTTATCGCCGGCTGCATAGCCAAGACCCACATTGAGTTCTTTTATCAACGTTCCATCTTTACTAATTTCCAATTTCAATCCATCGGTCACCCCTATCTGGCCACTAACACCCGCAACAGTACAGGTAAACGTCGAATTTGTTGTGCCTGTATATATGCCGGAGACGGCTATATCAGGGGGGGGCGTGCCTGTTAGAGTTTTTGGGGTAGGCTCAGGCTCCGGCAAAACGGCGGGCAGGAAATCAAACTTATAGTCCGCGTCCTCCGCTGTGATGCGCAGCCTTGAAGAAACCACCGTAGCCCCCAGACCGGTAATGTTGTTCGTAATATAATTTGCAAAGTCAGATAGCGTAGGGTTAGCCGGAAGATCATTAGCAATATCGATTTCATATCGGGTTATTGTAGTTGTTCCAGGGACTGTTGTATCCGTGACTCTAATAAATACCGACCCGTTGGTTATGGGCGGAACAAAGTCAGCTAAATCTTCGCTTATCATTGACCAGCCGGTCAGTTCGGTAAACGAACCCTCCGAACCTACTCCCTGAAAATGGTATTGATTTATCTGTTGTATTATTGCATTTGCCAAATCGTCCAAATGGTCATGAATATCAGGAATAAGTTCGTTTCTCAAAGAGAATAATCCGCCAAGCTGGCCGCCTTGCGCATCCGTGTTATAATTAGATGCGCCGGCGACGGTAATAGCCAGGCAATTGTTCTCATTTAAACCCACCTCCAATTCAGTAACAGAGGAACCTGACACTACAGGTATTCCCCCTATGCTGACATCAACAACTCCGTATTCGCGGGCCTGGGTTTCTACGCCAATTAGTTCAGACAGTTCTTTTATACACTGGTCCCTTTGGTCACACAAATTGTTGGCCCGTCCTCCACTTACTTCCACATTTTCTATTTTGTCATTAAGTCCGGCAATCTGGTTTGTCAGCGCGTTAATCTGCCCGATGCTATTTTCTGCTTCCAATGTAATCTGGGTTTCCAGCTTGGTTAGGAATTCACTTAATGTTCTAAATTGTCCGGCCATTGTCTCGGCATCTGTTACAACCTGCCTTTGCCAAATCGGTTCTGTGGGATGAGCACTGAGCTCTTGTAACGAGTTGAAAAATCCGTCTATCGCTGCGCTCAAACTGCTATTGCCCGTAAGCTCTCCGAAAGCGGTTTCGACAGTACGCAGAGACTCAAGCTCCCGCGAAGTCTGTGCCAATGACGATTGCTGGCGGAGAATCTCCTGATCCAAAAAATTGTTAATCTCTCGAGTAACATTGGCGAATTCTACACCACCCCCAAGCAAAATCGAACCTATCTGCTTCGCGTATGCAGGATTCAGATTTATTCTCTGACGGTGGTAGCCGGGAGTAGCCGCATTGGCGACATTATTGCCGATTATGTCAATGGCCTTCTGTGCTGCATTAAGGCCGCTCATCCCTATGGAGAAACTGTCCATTTGCTAACTCCGTTCAGAACACGGTTTTTCAAAACTGTAAATTCACAAAAGTCTCTGTCATCCCTTGTTTAGTAGAGCCCCTGGAATTGTAGTAAACTATCTCCATCTTCCCGAGGTCAAAGACACTCTGCAAAAGTTGGCGGTTAAATCTGGCACAATTCGACAAGAGCATTGCCGTACTTAAATGTTCTTTCTTAAGCTCCTTAGTCAATGCTCTCAACTTTAGCTTCTTTGTGGTTACTTGAGCTTTTTTTTCTTCCGGCAGAACAGTCTCCAATCTGGATAGAGTCATTTGCTCGAGGTTACAGTCCAGGGCATCTGCCAATTCTTTTCGTATAGACTCCCGTTTTAATTCGTGGCTTCTGTAACTATCTGCTTCGGTCTGGATGCTCTCGAGCAGTTTACCCAAATCGGCCTCGTTGTGCTTGATAAGTAAACTGCGCAGTTCGTTCAACCGTAACAAACTCTCCTGTATATGTTGAATATCTTTGTCGAGAACAACCAGCAACTCGCCGATTTTATCTTCTATTTCAACCGTCGCTGCTTTCATACATTCTTATCCAAATGTTTCTGTTGTTGTTTTTGCCTGGCCTAAATCGGTTAAAAATTGGTATATGTCCTTCCATAGTCCAAGGCCGTTATTGTTTGCAATATGCTGGGACAGGTATAAAGAGAACATTCCTTGAATTTGTTTGGAAGCTCCATCCTTTTCAAAACCCCATTCCCCAATAGTATTTTCCATCTCATCCAGCAATTTATTGATGAAAACCGACTCAAAATCTTTGGCTACCTGTTTTTTTTTCTCATCTGAAATGCCGTCGATTTTAGTGAGATTCTCCAGCGGTACCGGTGGTGAGACTGCTTTGGTTAATATCAGTTTGGCGCTATCCATCAGATTACTCCTACATTATTTCCAGTTTGGCTTGAAGGGCACCGGCCTTTTTCAAGGCATTAAATATCGCTATCAGGTCTCTTGGTGTTGCTCCTATGGCATTGAGGCCTTTGGCCAGGTCTGAGACAGTAACTGCTCTCGATACAGGAATTAGATATCCTTCTTTTTCTTCGACTCCTACCATTGTTTCCGGAACAACTTTTGTCTCGCCGGCATCAGAAAAATGTGCAATCGGCTGGGAAACCTCTGCGGTTTCTCTGATTTTCACAATCAGGCTGCCCTGGGAAATGGCAACTGCAGATATGCCGACGTTTTCTCCTACCACAATGGTGCCGGTGCGCTCGTTAATAACCACTACCGCAGGAACATCAACCTTTACTTTGGGCTTCGTAATATCATCGATAAATCCTGCTATACCTATTTGATTAATTTGAGCGGGCACTTTGACTTTGATAGTGCCGGCATCAACCACTATCGCACTGTTTTGATAAATCTGATTGATGGCGTTACTGATTTGCTCCGCCGTTGAAAAATCACTGTTTCTAAGATTAAGCGTCACAAACCTCTGGCCTGCGATGTGTTCGACGAAGGTGGCTATCTCCGTTTTTTCCACGGTCGCACCGTCGGGTATTCGACCGACTGTCTGATGGTTTTTTGTAACGGAGCCCTCCTTACCCGATGCTGCCCAACCGCCAATAGAGACTCCTCCCTGGGCAACAGCATATACCTGGCCATCAAGACCTTGTAAGGGAGTGGGTAAAAGCATTCCACCCTGAAGACTTTTGGCATCCCCTACGGCAGAGACATCGACATCGATAAGTGAGCCCTCGCGTGCAAAAGGGCCCAGCTCGGCTGTCACCACAACAAGGGCAATACTGCCACCGGTTATGTCATCGGGAGAGACAACTACTCCTGAACCCCTCAGTATATTTGCCAGCATTTGCTGTGACGGCAGGGCCTTATCACCGCTATTAGCCAGGCCTACGACCAACCCAAAACCCCTAAGTGGATTGCCGCGAACACCCTGGATATCGACAATATCCTTTATTCGCTCGCATCGACCAATCTCAACCATACTTAGCAGGATTGCAAACAAAATTATCAAACGAGATTTCATAAGTTGCCACTTTCAAAAATAGGTATCTGTTTTATCGCTATTTTCCCAGACTTTAGATACCTGCTTTCGCAGGTACGGGCTTAAAACGGCCAAATAATGTCAAATATGCTACCGAGCCAACCCGGCTTAGTGTATGATGCGGCAATACCTGAATTCTTAGTAACAATGCGAAAATCTGCAACTTGTTCACTCCTGACCGTATTACCAAAGGCAATATCGCTTGGCCTGACTATGCCGCTTACCTCAATGATTTGTATGTCACCTGCGATATTACGGTTGCGAGTTCCCATAACCACAAGGTTGCGATTCGGCAGGATATCCACAACAATCACGGTGACGTAATCGGTAAAGCTTCGCTCGTCCTTGTAGTCGGCTTTGCTTTTCAACTCATTACTGGATTCAGCCTCCATAGCGAAACCGGGCATGCTGGGTAAAATATGGTCAATATTGAGTTTGCCGTTAAAGCTGGTTGACCGATTCGCATCCTTTTTAAGGTCTCTTTTTGCCTTGTTGTCAACCTTGCTATTTTCGGCAATTATGATGGTTAGGACATCACCTATGTTCCGGGCCACATCATCAGCATATAAGTCTTTCATATTCTTGCCCCTCCTGGCCCAGATGGAACCTGCCTGTAAGCAGGTAGTCGAGCAGAGCATAAAAACTATTAAAACAATCACTGAAACTTTTCTGTTGTCCATTTTTTCTCCTTATCAGAAAACAGGTTCCACCGTTCCATCCTTATTGATTTTTGCAAGAATTATTCGCTGTGAGTCCACGTTCCGCACTTTTATATATTCACCGGCTCGGCCATCCTCAATAGCTTTTCCGGTAGCTGTAATCAAAAGCCCCGGCTTTTGAATTCGAATGGAAACCGTTCGATTTCGCTTAACAATAACCGGAGGATTTACAGGACCTACCATATAGGGACGAATCGTAGTGTTTCCAGGGATTCGACGCTTGGCAATAAGACCATAAGGTGAACCCCAATTAGCGGGCTCGGGATAGTTTGACAGGGTTTTCTCTATCTTGACATCTTTAGGGCTGATAGAGACACCTGCCGGAATATCAACTAACGTTACTGCTGTGCGACAATTGTATTTCAGGCGGAAAGCCGCTTCACGTATTCCTATCTCTTTGCCGTCAGCAAGTACGGTAATCTGAACCTTAGCATAGTTTCTTGCGGCACTTTTGGTTAAACGCGGCGATAATTTTATATCTTTGCCTGCATTGAGTATGACCAAATCTTTGGGTATCCGCATTGGGGTCAACCGGCAAATTGAGCGACCCAGAGGGTTTTTCTTCAGAAATGAACTTGCCAGCTTAATGAATTCACTGCCCCTGATAATTTGCTGCTGTTGTTTTATCTTTATTTTCTCGGCACCGGTTAATCTCACCTTTGATACAGGGATACCATTACAAGCCAATCTGCTCAGGACCGTTGGCCGAGTAATGATAATTTCCTGGCCCGGTACTGAGAACCGACCTAATGTAATTTCACTTGCCTTGGCAACAAGGGACTCTTTGCCCCGGATTATGCTAACTTGACCCAGGATGATGGTGTTGTCCTTAATTGTGACCTCTCTCGGCAGATAAACCCGCAGAGCAAAATCCTTTTCTGTACCGTCAGTCTTATCACTCGCCAGAACCTGGCAAAATTGAGCCGTTACGAACAGACAAATTATTATAGTAATGTTAAGCGCTTTACCGCTCATAATTATCCTTTATCTAAACTATACTGTTTGCCGTTCGGAGCATATCGTCCCCCGCCTTTATTGCACGTGAGTTTATTTCGTACGCTCGTTGGGCGGTTATAAGGTTGACAAGTTCGGTTACCATTTGGACATTTGATTTTTCCAGAAAGCCCGACTGGATAATACCGAAACCACTTTCTCCTGCCGTCCCGGTCGTGGGCGTGCCGCTTGCTTCGTTCTCCGCGAGCAGATTATCACCTTCGCTGGAAAGCCCTGATGGATTGGGAAACCGAACCAACTGAATAGTGCCTACAACCGATTGTGTCCCCGAAATGTCAGTAACATTGACGCCGCCATCCTTTCCGATACTTACGGAGACAGCATCCGTTGGGGCACTAATGGCCGGTTCTATAGTATATCCTGTGGTAGTAACTAATTCTCCGTTGGCATTTGTTTGCAGCGCGCCGTCACGGGTATACCTCATGTCACCGTTTGGCAAAGTTACCTGCAAAAACCCATCACCTCGAATTGCGATATCGAGCTCTCGGCCTGTGTTCTGAAATTCACCGGCGGTAAAGACTTTTATTGTAGATGCGGCACGAACTCCACTGCCAATTTCCAGACCGCCGGGAGAATTTATACCGGAAGCCACTTCTGTCCCGGGTTCCAGCATCGTGACGTAAAGGAGATCCTGGAAGTTAATTTGGCTGCGCTTGAAGCCGGTTGTATTGATATTAGCAAGGTTGTTGGCAGTCACGTCCACCATCATCTGTTGGGCCGTCATACCTGTCGCGGCAGTGGAAAATGCTCTTAACATAATACTGTTCTCCTTATCTTAAATGTTCACAAACTCAAAAGCGTCTCTATCCCATAGCTACGCCCATAATACTCTTAGAAGCCTCGCTTTGGGCGGAGATTAACTTCATATTCGCTTCGTATAGTCTTGCTACCATTATCATATCCACCAACTCGTCTATCATCTTAACGTTGGAGGCCTCCTGATAACCCTGTTTTACAACTATATTCTCGGCAATAACCGGCTCTACATCCTCCTCCGACATCTGGAAACAGTTCGCACCAACCGGTATAAGTTTATTATCGTTGTCCTCGAAATCGACGAGTTTGAACTTTCCTATCGCCACACCATTAGCACTGATGGTCCCATCGCTTGAGACATATAGCTGCGAAGGCCCCATGCCGGTCGGTATCACGATTGGCCCGGCTTCGCCTGCCACTGTCCTTCCATTGCAATCCACTATTTGACCATTCTGGTTTGTGCGGAACATCCCGTTGCGGGTGTAAAGCTGTCCCTCAGGCGTCTCTATTACAAAGAATCCCTTACCATATAAAGCGAAGTCCAGCGGCCGTCCTGTCTCAACAATACTACCCTGGGAGAAATCAAATGCCGAATTCAAATCAATAGTGCCGGGGGAATATGTCTCTTCTCCCGTCTCCCTCGCCTCAAGGGATTTTGAGAATGCGTTGCACACACGCTTATATCCGACCGTGCTTACATTGGCCAGATTATGCGTAATGATATAAAACTCCTGCATCAACGCATCGATGCTTGTACTAACCTGCCCTGTAATCTCCGACATTTCAGACTCCTTGCACAGCCGAAGGCTCCGGAACATGTTCTTCAGTGTTTACCGAATCCTGCATGTCCTGAACTGCAGCGCTGCCTCTTAAGGAAGCTGCGTTGGTAGCACGGACTAACTCATCGACATCCAAGTCACTCAGTCCTGTCAATTCGACCGCTATCGAGAAACCATTTTGGATGGCTTTGATATGTCTAACCTCGCCGATATCCTGTACTATTTTTGATGCTGGTACTTTGCCCTCCCTGCGTACCGGGACCGAATCCCTGTCCTTCCCGTCATCCAGCTTAAAGACTACCAAGACTCTGTTACCCACCTTTACTTCCAGCGGAACCTCTATACGCAGGCCGGGGCCGGCTAACTCAGTGATAACCGCAGGGGTAAATTCCGGCAGCCCCCAGGCGCCATTAGAAGCATTTGCCGAATTTTGTTTCACCTTGGGGTCCGCTTTGTTGCTGTCACTACTCTCCGCAAGCGTTCTTGCGAACGGAAAGCGTGCGATGAAAGCTGGTTTGTTTACCGGAACGCGCAGAAAACGCCGGCGGTTAATGAACCGCACGTTATCACTGTGATTCAAAACTAATATGTCACCGTCATAACTGACCATGGAAGTATCAAATTCCCAAACTGATGCGCCAAAATAGTAATGCACACGCCAAGCCTCACCAAAAGTGATTTTAACCGGTATTGTCAATTTAAGCGTCAGTTCAATATCGTCGTTTTCCACCACCATTGCCTCAATCTCGTCTGAAACGCGGGTTGTTCGACGTGTTATGTAAACCTTTCTACCTACTGGAATCTGCCTGCTGCTCAGTTTCTTTGGCTTCGTCGTCGAACCTATTGAAGAGGGATGTTGTTTTTGCAAACCAAGCTTTTCACGCAGGTAAGAAAGCTCGATTTGCAACAGTCTGCTTCCTTCAGACCCTCGCCATGCGAAGCTCTCTTCCACCATTTTTGCAGCCCCCCGGTCGAAGGCATTGCTCATAGTGAAAATGGCTTCACTTTCCTTAAGTCCTGCATAGCCTGCCATGGCCCGTACTATCTGGCGCTCACGCTCGCTCAGGCCGCTTTTATTGGCATATTCATCAAACAACTGATTGGCGGCCTTTTGCTCCGGTAGTTTTCGATTGTAGCTGACTATAAAAAGCAGCACAGTTAATACGATTATGACAACCACCATTGTTATGGTAAACCAGCGTTCGGTCATAAAGTCGCCGCTAAAGCTCTTGGCGGCTTCCCAGCGCCCTACCGGCGTCAGTCCCAAAACAACAGTGTTTAAGGGTTCCCACTTTGCGACATATTGAAAAATGGGAACCCTTAACCCTGCTGTGATTACAGGTGCTGCTATCATTATTAAACTTCCAAAGTTATTATCTGATAAGGTTGGTCAATTCGCTAAGCACCTCATTGGCAACTTTGATGGTTCTGGCGTTGGCCTGGAAGCCGTTCTGGGCTTGAATCATACTAATGAACTCGGTTGCAACATCGGCGTTGGATTTCTCCAGTGCCCCACCATGAATACTGCCGGCACCACCGCTTAATGCCTGCGTGGCTACGGCTCCACCAGAGTTGGCCGAGAAGTTAAAGTAACCACCGCCCTCACTTTCCAGAGCTGAAGGGTTCTGGAATAACGCGACCTGTATGGTAGCAATGTTTTTCTTGATACCGTTGGAGAAAACACCAATAACCGTACCTTCACTGTCGACCGAAACGGTGGAAAGCCTTCCTGCCTCATAGCCGTTCTGCTCTCTTGCTACTGCCGTAGAGTTTCCGGCGAATTGTGTCAAGCCATCCAACTGACCCGTTGTACCCATATCTATTGCGATGGTTTGGGCATTGCTAATATCATGTGCAAACGTTATTACAAATTCGGAATCGTCCGCACCGGTTATACCGGAGTAAGAACCGTCACTGGCGTCAAAGGTTATACCTTCGATTCGTCGATTGTCGAAAGTTGTATCATAGACATTGCCGGTGATTGAGGCCAGTACCAGATCCCACTTGTTGACGGTATCTGTTCTAACAAACGCGGCTGAGAGAACGTGTTTGCCGCCCTGAGTGTCATAAACTGTGATGTTAACGCTCTTAACTTCTTCTCCACCGACTGTCGTTATCTCGAAATACGCCGGTGTTGTAAGTGTACCGTCCCCACTCCAGGACATGCCTAAATCCGACTTGCTGTACCCGCTGGCGGCATCGGTTATCGTTATCCTGCCATGCGTTATAGTTGCCGTCGCACTACTGCCGAGAATACCCGCTATAGCAACGCCTTTGGTCGTTTCCACCATCGTAGAGCCCGCCTGGGTTGGGCCTGTCAGGTCGCTTAAATCAAAGCTAATCATACCAACGTCACCCGCCTTATCGCTGAACGTAAATGTCATAGGTCCTGCAGCATTCATCTTTGCTCCACCTACCGTTATCTCACCCGCGCCGACGGTCGATAAAGCCTCTAACTTTTCCTGAATGCTGCCAACGCCGGTTAAGTCATCATCGAAGTTAAGCGTTGCCGTTTCGCCGCCAACGGTCAGGGTGAAGGTACCGGCGGTTGCTACGGCATCAGGAGTCAGAGTTTGCACCTCGGAAGTCTCAGTGCTGCCGCCGCTTCCGTTGAGCTTGGTCAGTATATCAGCCAATGTAGTGCTCGAATCGATACTCTGGGTCAGGGCAACCGTTGGTACTGTAGTGGGCGAATCCAGATCAGTACCGTCCGGTTTATAACCGGAGTAGGTAATTGTGCCACTGGTAAGCGTTCCGGTATATTGGTCAAGCTGGTCGATTCCTGTGGTTTCGACGGCCACCGTGCCGCTATCGGTGGTAAAAGCTATACTCGATTTTAGCACATTGGTTTGTGTTATAGGAAATTGGGCATCGGCGCTCAGGTTACCGACTACTTTTAATTCAGATGTGGCATTTGCCGCCATCGCCACGTCGTAAGGAACATGAATATTGCTGTCGCCGGCGGTCTGGAAACCTTCACTTACACCCACCGAGCCGATACGTTGAGCAAGATAGCCCGTGGTCGGGTCAACCAGATTCGAGTCGGCATCAACAGCAAACGCCCCTGCGCGAGTGTAGAAGTTTTGCGAGCCGTCACTCACGACAAAATAGCCTTCCCCTTCTATCGCAAGGTCCAAAGGATTGCCCGTATTTACAAGATTGCCCTGCGACATATTGGGCGATATGCCGGATGTTCCAACGCCGCTGCCCATCTGCTGAGGGTTGGTGCCGCCAATAGAACTCGTCGGCTGCGATGCTTTTTTAATCGTCTCGCTCAACAATTCCGAAAAGGTTATCCTGCTCGCCTTAAAAGCGGTAGTATTGACATTTGCCAGGTTATTGCCAGCTACGTCAAGCATTTTTTGGTGGGCCTGCAGCCCCGTAACTCCTGATGATAATGCAAAACTCATTTTTGTTTCTCCTTAATATGAAAATCTGAATCTGATTTTAGTTTTTGACCGATATTATGTCTTCGATATTGAGAATATAATTGCCTACTATCAAAAGGTTTTCCCCATCTTCTTTGTAAACTTGCTCAACTACACCACTCAGGATATCTACGGTACCTTCCGCTGTTTCTCCAAGGAATGAAACCTCCTTGCCTATCAACGAATTGGCGTAGGTATGGTTGGCAGTGGCAAGAACTTCTGCGAATGTTGAATTCATCGACTCAAGCAGCTGGAGTTGTGAGAATTGTGCTAGTTGAGAGGCCATTTCGTTGTTGTCCAACGGTTCCAGAGGGTTCTGATTTTGCAGTTGCGTTACCAAAAGTTTCATATAATCCATCTGAATGTCACTTGCCGACGCTATCGATGATACTGAAGTCATAATTTTCCTCTTTTCTTAAAAATCTCTTCCGCCTGCTTAAAACTGTATTGGTGCAGGCAACCGAATTGATAAGTTAGCAATTAGTGTGCCATATCAAAATCAGCGCCAGTTTTTCGGTAGATAACCTCTTGATACAACAGAAATTAGGAAAACTAATAAATTCAATAGATGTGAAAATTAGCTTTATTAAAAATTGTTTTAGAGGATGAATTTTCCTAAACCCCAGAAGATTTTACCGGCGCCAACCTGATAATCGTGTCAAGAATTTCTGTTGCTTTACTCCAGGTTAATAGAGCGAATCAAGACGTCCCATAAGAAACGACACTGTCTGACTATAAGTTTGGCTTTTACGTTTTGCTTTTTAGTTTTGTTGAAATGTCCGATAAAATTATCACATACTATTAGTGCGTCTCTGAGTTTAACGAATCAGTGACATTATTGGCCCGTCCCATAAAAAATTAAAGCCGTCTCTGAACATCTGTCGATTTACTGGGCATCTGTATAACGAAGAGATAACATAGTGGGGGACAAAGTTTTGTGATTCTGGAACAAGGATGAGTTTACGCAGAGTTGTTGTTGTAAGCAAGGATGCGGAAGTTCAACAATTAACTCGGCAGGTCACCCAGGAAATATTTGTAGCTGATGACCTGAACGAGGCTTTTGATATTATTGAGACAGTCAATCCGGATTTAATCCTCCTCGACCATCGCTTTAGCCCCATTCATATCCGCGAATTCATCAGTACGACCGATAAAAATTCAATAAATGTCCCTGTGGTAGTAGTTGGTAACGATGAAAATGACATTGACTTGTCTGTAGAGTTTATACGAATGGGGGCCTACGACTATCTGCAGGGCAAAAGAGATTACAGCCGACTCGAGCAAATTGTAAGCCGGATAAAAAATAAAGCAAAGACTATTGACTCTGAAAGAAACAGAAGCGATTTCTTTGCTGAGGACTATGCTGCCTCTGTTTCCATAGTCGGCCGGAGTAAAGCAATCCTCGATACTCTCAAAATGATTAAACTTATCGCCTCCAGCCAATGCAATCCAATTTTGATTGTCGGGGAAACAGGCACAGGCAAGGAGCTTGCGGTCAAGGCAATACATACTTTAAGGCATCGGGGCGAGCAGTTTGTAGCTGTAAATTGTGCGGCTCTAACGGCAAACCTGCTGGAGAGCGAGCTTTTTGGCCACGTGAAGGGTTCTTTTACAGGGGCAGACCGCGAAAAAACGGGGCTTTTGGAGCTCGCAGACTCCGGTACACTCTTCCTTGATGAGATAAGTGAAATGCCGACAGACCTCCAGGCAAAGTTGTTGCGAGTCCTTCAGGAAAGGACCTTCCGAAAGGTCGGAGGTATCAAAGACATCACCTGCAACGCCACGATAATCGCCTCGAGTAATCACAATCTCAATAAGGAGATTCAGGCCAATCGTTTCCGAAGTGACCTTTATTATCGCCTAAGTACCTACCCAATCGTAATCCATCCTCTCAGAGCCCCTGAACGAAGAGAAGACATCCGGCTTTTGGCTCAATATTTTCTTAAAACGTCAACGATATGTCCTGAGAAAGTCGGTAAGATAACCTCCCTAACTAAATTAGCTATTGAAGCTTTGGAGAAACATAATTGGCTGGGTAACGTCCGCGAGCTGCGCAATGTTATTGACAGGGCGGTATTGCTGGAAACAACGGACAAAATTGGATTGAGCAGCATTGTAATCGCACCGGTTGAATGTGATGAGCTATCAGAGGACCCTGCATCCGGTCACATTAAGGATTTTTCGCTGGCAAAAGCCGAACGTGAGCTGATTTCCCGGGCTATGCAGGAAACAGGTTGGCAGAAGACCCGAGCCGCTGACCTTCTTGGCATAAGCAGGGCGACTCTATATGCAAAGCTCGAACACTATAACATCAAAAAGGGTTCGTATATTGTAAAAGAAGTGCAAAACGAAGACCCCGCACACTCCTCACCCCAGCCTGTAACTATTATGTAAAATAATAATTTGGCCTGCTAATTTTTAACTGCTGTCGCCAAATATTTTCGTCTTTGCAGTTGTCTGCTGCTTGCCTCTATTCTTTTAGTTACAGCCGTTGCAGCTTCTGTCCCGTAAGTGCTGTCAGAAAATCTATCGGCTCGTATAGAATCCTAACACCTCATTTGGGATTTGAAACGCCCAATGCAGGCCTAAAAGAGCGATTTTACCGGCAAAAGGGGGCAAATACTCTCAGCCGGTCTTTTGTAGCAAACTCTGGCACAATTATTGCTCTCTTCTTAGGAAAGGTTGCTGGTTCCCACTTTGCGATTTATCGCAAAATGGGGTTCTTGGGAAATATGCTCTCGTAGTCTTTCAGAATTGGCGTTTGCCGCCAAATGCTGCATTGAGAGCGAAGTTGGAAGTTATGGCGACAGAAAATCAACAAATTACTCCCGAAGAGAATACTTCCGAGCCGCCATTGGACCATAAGTTATTTGCAGGTGAAGGGCACAACCAACTCTCGGAGCGTGAAGTATTTGCCGGAGACGAAGATTTTTACAAACTACTGGCAGATTCAGGCCAGATTACTGCGACTCGACAACCCGCCGGCCTAAGCCAA